>Ga0123352_10009761_pt1 | contig 15041 bp, 25 predicted proteins | sample TergutLab28metaG_FD_89700 | JGI IMG/M metagenome (GOLD analysis project Ga0123352, IMG submission 89700) | Labiotermes labralis P1 segment gut microbial communities from Petit-Saut dam, French Guiana - Lab288 P1 | ecosystem: Host-associated > Arthropoda: Insects > Digestive system > Gut ... | reverse complement strand
GATCTCTTCTTCCTCGAGGTTTGTAGTTGAGGGCGTGTTTCGGCAGTCTGGTGTTGTCCGTTCTTTCAAGGTGGTTGATCCAGTTTTGTTTGTATTTGAGTCTCACGTCTTGTATTCCAGAGAGTTCTAGTTCTTTCCTTATGACTTCGCTTCTTATTTTATCCAGTCTTCTGAATCCCGTAACACTTCTTAGAAAGCGCAGTACTTATTAATCAATTATGCGACAGAGATAATGTATTCCTAGAACTGAAATACAAGAGTATGGGTGTACCTCGACAAAAATGAAGAAATAGACACAAAGATGGCAAAGGTCGACGAAATAATATTACTCAGCGGAGGTTCCGGTTCTGTCATCGCCAAGGACAGCAATTCCAGATGAATGGCATGGCACGACAATCGAACAAACTCAAGAGGCAAAACGCTGGAAGAATTTCTAACAAGCAGAGATCTACATGTTATGAACGAAGAAAGCGAACGGACCACATTCCAGAGTCGCAGAGGAAGTAGCAACATAGACTTAACGAATTTTAACGTTTTGCTGACCGTGCATCTCAGTATATCTCAGTAATTAACCAACTTCATGCACAAAATTTTTGTTTTACAATAAGTTTATTTCATGCCTCTACATGTTTCGAGCACTTAGTGCTCGAAACATGTAGAGGCATGAAATAAACTTATTGTAAAACAAAAATTTTGTGCATCAAGTTGGTTAATTACTGAGATAAATAGACTTAACGGTTGTCAACAAATGACTACTTGACCAGCCTCGTGGTCTAGTGGTCAGAGTCTCTGACTACTAATCGCGAGGTCCCGAGTTCGATTCCCGGCTCTACCGTGGGAATTTTCCCTGAAGGGGAGGATTCCCGCGGTGAGCTTGGTCTGGGTAGGTTGGTAGAATTTAGGTTTTAGGGCCCTCCTGGCACTACATCCTCCTATATCACCACTCACATCATCGGGACAACGTAACTGCGCCTCATGGGCGTCCCAACCTCACAAGTCGGTTACACTCCTGCCATGTACAGGAGGGAGAACCACGAAGTCCACAAGGACATGTGGTGGCTTTGGGCTAAAAAAAAAATTGACTATTTAAAATTCTTCATGAATGGAATATCAGTGAAGCTCTTCTGACTATAACATAATAAAATTTAAACTAGGACATGAAACTAACCAAGAAACCTAACACAGCAAATACGGGCTCAGATACATTGTAAACGAACAGAACTAAAACAGATTCGATCAAAACTTGGAAGAACACGTTGCAATGAAATTTCAAATGGAAAATACAGAAGATTCAGCGACCTTATATAACAACTTAGCAACACACATTAAGGAAACAGGCGACATAGAAAGTGTCGTAGAAAAACTAAGGAAGTTTGCAAATATATCATTTAAAATTTTCGATAATACTAAGAAAATAATAAAGCAAAAAATCGGTCCCATGGAGGACAGAGGAACTTACCGTTGAAAGGAAAAAATCAGAACGCCCTAAGAAGAGGCTACCAGAGAACGAAAAATAATAAAAAGCTAAGAGAGCACCGCAAAAACAGATACTACGAGGAAAAAAACAGTATATAATATAACACATTTATTTACTGCAATTGGGTTGTTACCCGGTGGCAGTGGTTATTTTACATGTAAACAATACATGAAATTGGTTACTACTATACTTAAGTCGGGAGGGCTACATCAGAAGCACGTAGTGGCAACTTGGAATCTTGGGAATTATCTCAGCATTTGCTTATAGACACAGGGAAACCAAGAAAAACCTGTGTCGAGGTGGCCGGTCGCAGGGCCTTCCGAATACTGACTTCTAGCCAGCAGTCCGGCATCTAAAGTAAAAACACCAATGCACACATAGTACAACAAATACACATAAAATGACAACAATACACACGGCTAACCAACAACAAATACACACAAGACAACTAAAAACTACAAACAATAAACACGAGACAAATTAGAAGTTTACAACATTTTACAACATATCAAGCAACAATGAAAATAGGAAAAATTAAAATATTGAAAAGAATACTGTAACTTGACAACATGTACAAACCCATGGAACGCAGTCTACAAGCTAGCACTAAATAAAACAAAGAGAAGCCAAACGATGACAACCTTCCAAAAAACTAACGGCTCACTTACGTCTGATTTCAATTAAAACATCGAAGATCACGATTGACTAACTAATTCCAAATGACGAACAAATCGACGACACAGACTTACTTACTTACTCCATGGTGCAGAGTCCTTCTTGAGAAGCTAATTGGTGTGCAGCTAGTCAAGAAATTCCCCACATTTCACGGAACCCGAAGGTTCATTACCGCATTCACAAGCGTCCGCCACCTGTCTCTATCCTACGTCAGCTCAATCCAGTCCGTATACCCACATCCCACCTCCTGAAGATCCATCCTAATATTATCCACCCATCTACTTCTAGGTCTCCCCAGTGGTCTCTTTCCCTCCGGTTTCCCAACCAAGACCCTATACACCCCCCTCTCCTCACCCATACGCGTCACATGCCCAGCCCATCTCATTCTTCTCGATTTTATCACCTGCACAATATTGGGCGTGGAGTACAAATCATTTAGCTCCTCGTTATGCAGTCTCCTCCATTCCCCCGTTACCTCGTCCCTCCTAGGTCAAAATATTCTGCTCAACCGACGACAGACTACCCTAAAAAATAGTTACCCATCAACAGAACCATTTTAACAACAGATGACACAGACTACAACCCCCAGAAGTCTCGAACGCCATAGATAATCTAAAACACAAAAAAAACGACAGGGAAAGACGGCATTACGGGAGATATATACCAGAGAGCCCACAAACAATATCCTATATTTATTTACACATTACACAACGAGTGCCTTAGGAAAGGCTGTTTCCCGAAGAAGTGGAAAAAAAGGTAAAATAATAACATTACAAAACCAGGCAAAAAACTTCATGGCTGTATCAAAATTCAGACCAATAAATTTAATAGACGTGGGAGGAGAAGTTTTAGAAAAGATACTTATAAATAGGATTATGCATCACGCTTACAATAACAACCTTTTAAATCATAACCAATTGGCTTTACCCCAAAGAAGGGCGCCATAGAAGCTGCATTAGCAGTTAAGGAAAGTTAAGAAGAGGGAATGTGAGAGGGGCATGTAGCAATAGTTGTTAGCCTTGACGTTAAAGACGCATTTGAGGCTGCTGGTGGCCAAGCATATTGAAGACATTAAAAGAATTCAACTGCCCGAGAAATTTGTACAAGTTAGCAAAAAGTTATTTCAGCGAAAGGACAGCAAATATGACCATCAATAGCGTACAAATGGAAAGAGAAGTGAACAAAGGTTGTCCACAATGTTCCTGCTGCGGACCCGGACTTTGGAACGTCCAGTATAACTCATTACCCAACCTTGAATTTCTAAAGCGAACTAAAATAATAGGCTTTGCAGATGATCTAATTATACAAGTAAGGGCAGAAACGGAACAAGAAGCAGAAAACTATGCTAATAGAGAAATACGAGGCTTATTCATAAAGTAAGTACCGTTTGGCTGTAAGAAAAAATCAAATAAAATTTCGTATAAAATTTTTATTATCAGATTCTACATTCTTCAAACTATTTCTCCACATATTCGCCGCTATTATTGAGGCACTTATCGTAGCGGGGCATAAATTTGTGTATACCCTCCTAAAAGAATGCGGCCGCCGCGATGTTAGCCACCACTAACAATGTCATAGAGTAGAGTCCTTGAAATCTGAGGAAAGTTCAGGGACAGATCTGAAATTGTGAAATGTCTGTCGTCACGCACTCTTTCATACACACACGACACACAACACAAACACACAACACACATACAACCCACACACAAACACCAAACACACACATACACAAACAACACACACCACACACATCACACAACACACACATACACATAAGACACCACACATACACACAACACACATACCCATCACAAACACATACACACCACACACATACACACAACACACATACACACCACATACCACACACACAAACACACCTCATACACACACACCACATACACATACACACCCACACACCACACACGCACATACACACCATAAAAAATACACACACCACACAAACACACCACACACATCACACACCACACACACGTACAAACACAACAAAAATACACACCATACAAACATACACACAAATACACCCACCACATACACATACACACCACAAATACATACACGCATCACACATACACAATACACCACACACACATACACACACTAGATACACACACACACCACACATACATACGCACAACACATACACACCACACACCACGCATACACCACACACACACCACATACATACACACCACACCCACCCACACACATACACATACACACACGCTACAAGATGGCGGATGACGTCTGTCTACAAATCGACAACGCCCTGAACGCGATCGTGGATGTTACGGATAAAGGTAGGATTCTGAAGAAAGTACTCAAGTACGACGTCCACGAAACCGTAAGTGAACTAAGGAAGCTGGTGGCTACCCTCAAAAGTAATATACAAGAGACAAAAGAATCAAACCAAAGAATGGCCGTAGAGGTTAAGCAACTGAAGGAAGCGGTGCTGGAGGAGAAGCCAACGAACCAGCCGAGACAAGTAGCGACATCTAGCAATTGCCACGCAGTACTAAATAGCCGTGGTACAGCGGCATTCGCGACACCCTGCTGCGAAAATGAAACTATTTTCTGAAGTGGTAGGCAGCAAACACGAAGAACGGCATAAACTCAAAATAAAACCAAAACAGAATCAATCTACAGAAGAAATCAAGAAGCTGTTGAAAACAAAGATCGACCCCATCGACATGAAAATTGGAATAAGGACTCTTAAAAGACTAAAGAATGGCCAAGTACTAATAGAAGCTGATAGCAAAGAAGAGCTAGAAATGCTAAACTCACAGCTACATTACAAATGCGGGAGCCAATTGGAAATCAACATTCAGAAGCGTAGGAATCCCAGACTAATATTATATAACGTACCAGATGCCCTGACAACTGAAAACGCTGAAGCTATAATATTAGCGCAGAACCCTGACCTGAAGCTGCAGGTAGGGGACATTCAGGCCAAGTACACCTTCAAAACAAGAAGGAAAAGAACGAACCTAATAATCGAAGTGCTGCCATATGCCCGTAGACAGATATTGACTAACAAACTAAAACTTGTGTGGTCGGTCTGCTATGTGGAAGACTACGTGTCAGTTAACAGGTGCTTTAGATGCAGCGGATATAACCATCGGCACACAGAATGTAGGAACGAAGAGGCCTGCCCTATATGCGCGGGAAAACATAAACTGAAAGACTGCGCAGCCCCGCGGACCGAGTACAAATGCATCAACTGCGAAAGATTTAACGCCCACAACCAAGATAGGAAAACCCAAACCAACCACTCGTCACTTGATCGGAACTGTCCTAGTCTACAGGCTATGATCACCAAGTAAAGACAGGACACAAACTATTAACATGGCACCGGCGCACAACTACGGGGAACAGAACAACAGGAACCATGTGCACAACAGAACACACGCACCTATAAGATGCATGCAGATCAATCTCCAACACTCCAGAACCGCGACTGACAATATAATGAACCTAAGTGAACAGTATAGATCCCACATATTATTCATACAAAAACCGTACCTATGCAACCGCAAAATAGCTGCAATATCAACTAAAAACATAATTTACACCTCCCACGAAGACAAAAGCAGGGCCGACATAGTAATCAACAACAGAAATATAGATGCAGTGTTCGTCACACAATTATCCAACCCAGACAGTGCACTCCTAGAACTGGAATACCACGGCTACAGATTCTATGCTGCTACAATGTACTTTGATATAACCGAAGAAATCGAGAAAGGCCTTGAAAAGGTAGACCAAATGATGGAGTTTACCAAACGAAACGGACTCATTATAGCGGTAGACAGCAACGCGAATTCGGCAGCCTGGCATGATTTCAAGACTAATAAGAGAGGGAAAACAATGGAAGAATTTATAGTAACAAGAGTTTATACATTATGAACGAAGAAAGTGACCGGACTACATTCCACAACACACGAGGGAAAAGCAACATAGACATGACTATAGTGAACACCCACATACTGCAAGCTGTAACAAACTGGGAAATCTACGAAGAAGACAGCTGCTCAGACCATAGCATTATAAAATTCTGCATCGGGCATCACAGAAAGCAAGTTAGACAAAAACACAATTATGGGATCAGATACGTAATAAACGAACAGACCCTGAGCAGATTCGAAAGAAATTTAATAGTATCAGTTGCAACAAATTTCAGAAAGGGCAAAGTAACAGACCTTCGACGCTTGGACAACGAATTAGCGACACAAGCCAAAGAAACCTGCGACATTGAGAAAGTGGTAGACAAACTACAGAAAGCAATCACCACGGCATGCAACAACTCATTTAGAAATGCATAAAACAATTAAAAATGGACGGAATACAAATCAGTGCCATGGTGGACACAGGAACTTACAATAAAGAGAAAAAGACTGAATGACCTAAGAAGACTATCAAAGAACACGTATTGCAGAGCAGAGGGAGACCCGCAGATATACCACGAGGAAAAATCCAGGTATCAGACAGCAATAAAAAAGGAAAAACTAAAATCGTAAATACTGCAACTTAACACCAAGCACCAATCCGCGGAACACAGTTTACAAGATAGCGACAAATAAATATAAGAGAGCAATACCTATGACGATATTACTAAAACCCGACGGCTATTACACATCTAACCTTAATGAAACAGCCCAGGTAATACTAGACCACTTAATTACAAAAGATGACCGAACTGATGACATAGACTACTACAAAAGAATCCGGAGGGAAATCAGGGAATTCAACCAAACACAGGACGAGAGAGAATTCACCCTAGCAGAAATCAAGAACGCAATTGAAGAACTTAAAAAAAAAGACTCCTGGAGAAACGGAATCACGGGAGAAATATACAAAAGAGTGTACAAGCTTCTCCCCTCGTTCACATACACAATATACAGTGTGTGCCTGCAAGCAGGATGTTTCCCCAAGAGATGGAAGAGAGCCAAAATAATCCCAATAGTTAAACCAGGCAAAGAACAAGTACAGGGCGCGTCTAAATACAGACTAATAAGCCTTATAAACGTGGGTGGTAAAGTCCTCGAAAAACTACTAATAAACAAGAGTCATTCACCATTTATATAGTAACAATCTCATGAACCCTAAGCAATATGGACTCACCCCAAAAATAGCACCACAGATGCCACATTGGCAGTGAAAGAATACATACAAGAGGGGTTCAGACAAGGACACATTACAATACTCATAAGCCTCGACGTACGGGGGGCATTTGACGTGGCATGGTGGCCGAATATACTACACACCCTAATAACATTCAACTGCCCGAAAAAACTTTATAAACTTCCTAGAAGCTACTTCAGCGATATGACAGCAACCGTACATACTAATGGCATCCAAATCATACTGTGGCCCCGGCTACTGGAACGTACAATTCAACTCGCTACTTAACCTGAATTACGGGAAACGCACCAAAGCCATAGCATTTGCCGATGATCTAATAATAGCAGTAAGGGAGGGAAACGTCCAAGAAGCCGAAAACTTTGCAAACATAGAAATAAACAAAGTAACAAACTGGGCGGAAGAAACTAAAATTAATTTTAACGAACAAAAATCCAAAATTATGCTAGCCACAAGAAGGAGAAGAAGAGAAATAACCGAAGTTAACGTATACTTGAACACCAAACCACTACAACAGTTTAAAAGCATCCAATACTTAGGAATCACTCTAGACACAAAGCTGAACATTAGAGAGCATATTATTTCCACAACAAACAAATGTACCCAGTTAATACACACATTAGCAAAATCAGCAAAACTAAACTGGTGACTTAAGCAAGAAGCGCTCAACACCATCTACAAAGGAGCAATACTATCATTCATGCTGTATGGCGCACCAGTATGGGTCAGAGCCATGGAAAAGACCTGCAACAGGACCCTATACAGTAGAGTATAACGGGTAATGAACATCAACATAGCCAAGGCCTACTGTACTACCTCCAATGACGCACCCTACATTGTCAATGCACCGGTAGAACTAAAGCCCGAAGAGGCAGCTAATCTATACAGAATTACTAAGGACAGGCAAAACCAATTACTGGACCACGAAACAGAACATCAACATTGGACCCACCCGGCTGGCACAGTAAGAATCACTGAACAAAATGAAAATATGGATTACACATATACACAGACGGAAGGAAGACTGAAAAAGGAGATGGCCCAGGGATCGCCATATACGTAAATAAATAACTAATCAAATCAAACACAAACTCAACAACACGTGCCGAAACAATTAAGCAGAACAGAGAGCGATACTCAAAGCATTACAAGCATTAGAGATAATAAAACTAGATAACAACACCCCATGAACAGTCAAGGTATTCACAGACAGTAAAATAATCTTACTCTATCTCAAAAACAATAAAAATAGAAAAAACCTAATAGAAGAAATTAGGAGAAAGTCATAAACATAACACCAACTTTCGTAACCTGTTATGACCCTGGACAAGAAGTTTGGGTCATTTTGAAGCTCCCTTTTCAAGTCCTGGCACACAGCGAGATGGGATTGCCGTTGGTCCTCTGTGAGCAGGCGGGGGACGAATTTTGCTGCAACACGTCTCATGCCTAGGTCTTGAGATAGAATGCGCTGAACTGAGCTCCAACTCACTGCTGTAACTTCCGATAACTCGTCAATGGTGTAATGACGGTCTTCGTTGAGTTTTTCGCGGATTTTTGCGATGTTTTCGTCGTTCCGGCTGCTTGAAGGGCGTCCAGAACGGGATTCATCCTCGATGCTCAAATCCCCCTTTTTAAAGCGAGAAAACCATTCAAACACTCGCGCACGACTCAGAGCTTGTTCCTTGAAAGCCTCCTGAAGCATTTCTAATTATTCCGTGGGTGTTTTCCCAAGGAGGAAGCAAAATTTCAAACAAGTTCTTTGTTCCTTTAAATCACACATCACAATTTCGACCGGATCACAAAAACTACCTTCACGAAAACTGACCGTGCGGCCGATTGAGTTGTTACAGGAAGACGTCCGTCTCGCTATTGATAGTCGAGGGTCTAGGGAACAAGCACTGACGTTGTCCTTCTCCCACTCCTCCGCGTTCGGCGGCATTGAGACTAGTCTTGTTTTTTGGGGGGGTCCCCCCACGTACACACATAAAAAAACCACACACAGACACATCAAACGTACACACACCACACACATACAGACCCACACAAACACACACAAACACACCACACACACATACACACACCATAAACAAATAAACACACCACACAAGCCACACACACACACAAACCAAAAACAAAGACTACAACAAACACACACACCACACATACACCAAATCACACACACCACACAAACACACACCACACAAACACACACCACACACATACAAACCACAAACAAACAAACAAATAACACAACACACATACACAAACCACACACACAACACAAATACACACGACACACACCACACGTACACACCACACAAAAAACACACACATATACACATACCACACACTACTCGCACCATAAACTCACACACACCACAAATACCAGGCACACACATAACACACACACCACATCAACACAACACACACATATAAAAAAACACACACCAATCAACAAACATACACACACCAAACACACAAAGCACATACACAAACCACACAAAAAAACACCACACACACATATAAACAAAACACACACACCACACATAATCACACCACATACATACACACAAAACACACTTCACACAAACACACCACACACACACACACACAACATCGATAAACACACCAAACAAACAAAACACAAACACCCGTCACGTACCACATTCACACAACACACACACATACACACCACAAATCACACACATATACACACCACAAACCCACACTATACACACACACCCCTTCACACATTCACACCACAAACACACACACACACACATCACACACACCACACATACAAGCACTACACACATATACGCCACACACACACACACACACACACATACTTCACACTTACACTTCACAATTCACACACACATACTACACACAAACACCACACACACATACTCCACACACATCACATACATACACACACACCACACATACACACACAACACACAAACACACACACGCACCACACAACACACATATACGCACCACACACTCACACCACACATACACACACAACAAATACATAAACCACACACACACACATACACACACTACAAACACCACAAACACATAACATATACACACAACACACATACACATCACACACACACCTCACATACACACGCCACACACAGCACACCCATACACATACCACACAACCCACACACACACCTAACACAAACACTACACCCAAAGCATACACACACCACACACACAACATATACGCACCACACACACACAAACTCACACATGCACACGCACCACACATTCACACACAAGACACAGACACGCACCACAAACACACACAACACACACATACACACACCACACACATATACGCATACCACACGCCACACACACCACACACTCCAAAAACACCACGCACACACACACATCACATCAACACTCCACACACATACAACAAAACAAACACACGAATCCACACACATAGACACACCACACACACATAACACTCATATTCTCCACGCACACACCACAAAACACACCTACACACACCACACAAAAGCACACCAGACACACACACTACATGCACACACAACAAACACACACACCATACAAACACACCATGCACACCACACACATAACAACAATACACACCACATACACACACACCACACCAACACAAACACACATCAAACACAACATATATATACACATCACACACACACACAAACCACACACACCGACACACACACACCACGTACCAAGCTCACATACACACCACATACACACACCATACCAACACACCACACATACACCCACCACACCACACACACACACACACCCTACACACATGTACACACATCACACCACTCACACATCACAAACGCACCACACATTCACACATACACACACCACACACACACACACCACATAAACATACACCATACAAACACCACACCGACACACACCACTCACAACCATGCACCACATATACACACATATCACACACACCACAAACACACACATACACACAAACACACACATTCACACACACCCACATACACACACACACCACACATTCACACACATCACACACCACGCACACACAAATACACACACCACACACGCATACCACACATACCCCCAAACACCCACACATACACTCACCATACACACCACACACACATCACAAACACCACACACCAAGTAACACCAGATAAAACACCACAAACACACACACCACACACGCACACCATACACATCACACTCACCATACACCCACACCACAGACACACGCACCTCACACACCACACACATCACACACACACACACGTCACAAACACCAAACACCACTCCACACACCACGTAACACCACACAAAACACCACACACATCACACACAAGCACGCAACACACCGACACATCACACACATCACTCACACCTCAAACACGCACCCCACACATCACAAACACCACACACCACGTGACACGACACAAAACACCACAGACATACATACACCACGACAATATTCACCGAGAAAATACCGAGAATTTGTACCGATAGACTACGTAGAAAACATACAAAATATTTACCAAAAAAGCGAACAATAAATTTTCAAGAAAATCCGAAGAAAATTCACATGTAGAAACAAAGGAAATTTTTAAGCCATGACCGATAAACACAAACCTAAAAACACTTGTGGCAAACTAAAATAAAGTATATTAAATAAAGAGAAATTATTTTATAGCTTAATTTGTGAGTGTTGCCCAATTTTCCTCCCGAAGTGCGGACCCTATTTTCTTAAAAAATGTTCCTGCCACCCTGGATTATGAAATTCGAAAATTTCTTTGTAAATGTACGATCCTTTTGAGTTCAACACCCTGCTGAGTGACGCATTTCGTTTTGTTACAAGCTGGAAGGTGTGGATTCGATTCCCGATGGGGTCATTGATAGTTTTCATTGGCATAATCCTTCCGGCCGCACTGTGGCCCTGGGGTTGATTCTGCCTCTAACAGAAATGAGCACAAAGAATATTTCCTGGATTTAAAGACGGCAGGTGCGTAGGCCTGACCTTACCATTTTCATGTGCCGATTGCCATTAAATCTGGAAACCTCAACCTGTTGGAAACCTCCGGGAATATCCAAGTCTGTACAGCGATTCCTTTATTTTTCACCCTTTTGAGAACCTTACCCATCATTTCACGTCCACATACGTTCTCCGATATCCATACACATGACGCCATATCCGTCATAAATTAAGGGATCTGCGGCCAGACATCGTCTGAAACACTGTTTAATAACGTTTTAAAAAGGAACTGTGTGTCACGTGACAGTAGTAATATAGTCACAATAGCACCCCCACCACCGACCCTATGACGTCACAACTCTGATACCCGGACGTAGGTCAATGACCTCTCCACACGTCCGAATTAATATGCAAATGACCTCATTGATATGCAAATTACCCAAATGATATTCATACGACCTTGATTGATATGCAATTGATTTAATTATTATGAAAATTGTGCAAATTAACGACCTGGGTTCATCCTCACAGTTACAATAAACATGATTCAACAGTAACTTTCTAAAGTAAAATGTTAAAAGTGCTGCAAAGAAACAAGAAGAGAAAAGAAGAAACGTGTTTAAATCTGTTGTGTAAAAACCGCAGTTCTTGCAAGAGCTTCATAAAACAGAGCAAGAAGATTTAGACTATCACGTCAGTGATAATATTCAAACATGTTTCAAAGAAAAATCGAGAATCGCATTTCTATTGCAGAAAAAGTAATTTATCGCTCACTTAATGGGCAGAGGCTTCGTTTAATCATCCACAATTATCTAAATTCTAGGATAAATTTTTGATGGAGCACTGAAACGGGTGCATTTAAATACAAAGACTGCATAGAGAGGTCGTTCTTTCCAGAAAAAGATTGGCTGCGTTTCTGTAAAGCATTAAAATATTTCTGGCGTAGTTGGGCTAGCAGTATGTTTAGTTCGTGCAATAAGACCTAGATAACAGAGTAGAACCTTGTATCTTTTTAGAAAAAGCTATTTGGGGAAATCGCACTGTGTGGAAAAAATATTGCCGGAAATACCTAAAGGTACGAAATACATGCCTCTGCTCTTTAAGCTCTTTCTTTGTAACTAGTTAAATTCGTATGTTGTAAATGTGTTTGGTAAAATTAGCACTGAGTGTACTAAATAATTCCTGTTAAGTAAGTTTTTTTAATAAGTGGCTTTACATTTATTTCAGCTCACAAAATGGAGTGGCTGCGATTCCAATACATTTCTTTTTCACCAAATTCCAGTATTTGACAATTATGTGAATATTTAAATGAAATTCTTGGACACGGAATTTATTATGATAGGTTTGAGATTCAGAACACAAAATGGCTCTGGTTAGTTAGTAATATGGTTACAGCCATGAATTATAAAATATTATGTGGATGTTTTGTAATGTACGCGAGTTTTGTAGCAGGGATTCTGAATTCAGCAAGACGAATCCATTTCTTTGTGCTCTGTAATGAAAAGTTAAATTATGAAAATTATATTGAAAAGTGTATTGGTGACAAAGAGTGTAGGGTTTGTTACATGTCACATACAGGACATTATTTCCAATTATCGTGTCAAAGTGAAACAATTTTTACTTCCTTTGAAGCAAGACTATTTCCAAAACTATCGTCCGAAATAATATTCGTTCGGAGTGCCTTGAAAAAAATTCAGTTGGTTTGTCTAGCTTACGGAATAGGAACAGTTAAAGGCCGAGCAAACATGTATAACTAATGAGGTAATAGCATCGAGACATGACTGTGTGTTTAAAGCGTACTTCTGTGAATCTGATTCTCCAATCAGACTGGCTAATTGCAAAGCGTACAAGCAATAATGTCCAATGCATCCTGACGATACTTGCCTCTACCAAATACAGCATTCCTCATAGAAATCTCGCCGCAAGTATGCCTAAACAAAGTGTCATTGTAAATTATGTATCAAGGATAACCCTTCTAGCTTAACCCTGATCTGGTACCATTAAAAAAGTTATGTTAAGAGTACCATGGGGTCAATATGACCCCATTTTAAAAATCCAGAATATAAACACATTTTATTACAATATTCTTTTCCCCAAATAATATTTCACAACACAGATTTGTACTCAAATATCGACAAACAGGCACGACTTTGTCTTAGGAACTTTCTAAATAAAGAAGCAGATAGAGAAATATACAGAAAATGTATTACAAAATGCATTCAATATTCCACAACACTTCATGTGTGATTTTCTTATTATTTTACACATAGTACCATTATCTGTAGGTCTAAACTGTACTCTTGGCATTAGTTGCACAACGATTTGCTGTGCTCTTCACACACTAAGTTATTGCATTCATTACAGATGAATTTGGTTTTCTTGTCCTTTGATCTGGGACAAATGTAGCATCCGTTCCGCTGTGCTGAATGAAGGTGTGTGGTGCTTGGAGCTGATGAGGGTGCCGGTAAAATGCCACAACTGCGAATGACCTGTTTCACATCTTGCGGTGTTTGCTGCACTTCGAATCTCTGACGTTCATGTGGAATGACCAAAGCAAGGACCAGTTCCTTCAAGAATTTTTGTCGCTTCTCTTTCTTATGTTCTCCAAAGTTGGGCAAATTTTCAGTGAAAATAACAAATGCGTTCAAGGCAGAACTGTCAATTATTCCATAAAAGAGCCTCATTGGCCACCGGTTTGTTTTTCTTGCCGTGGTGTACAAGCTG
>Ga0123352_10009760_pt1 | contig 15041 bp, 8 predicted proteins | sample TergutLab28metaG_FD_89700 | JGI IMG/M metagenome (GOLD analysis project Ga0123352, IMG submission 89700) | Labiotermes labralis P1 segment gut microbial communities from Petit-Saut dam, French Guiana - Lab288 P1 | ecosystem: Host-associated > Arthropoda: Insects > Digestive system > Gut ... | reverse complement strand
TTTTTTCCCTTTTTTTTTTTTTAGTCCCCCTTAAATGTTTTCCCCGTTTTCCCCTAGGTTTTTTTATTCTTTTTTTCCCCCCCCCCCCCCCCTTATCCGAACAGGTTTCTGTATATATTTTTGTATCTTCTGTGCATGCTGCATTTCTCAACCAATATCTTCCCCTTTCACTGATGACCCGCGTAGGTTGGAAGGTACTTATTATGAAGCTTCTTATTCCGTACTCTCCATCCTCCTGCTACTCCCTTCCTCTAATGACCAAGTATTTCTCTGGGCAACGTGTCTGCAATCCATATGTTTTTCCGCGATGGACCACGTTTCAAACACAATGTCTCCATTTTTTTTATTAATCATGATCATAATCATCATCATTGTCATTATTATCATCATTTTTCTACGGAATTATTTACGTATTCTTCGGTGTTTTTGTTGTTGTTGTATGTGTCCTCTTTGTTGACCTTTGTTATCTGTGTTTTAATGTTCTGCTTATTTTCAGTTTTTCACCGTGCATATTGTCAATATTCACAATAATCACCAACACACGCACATTTTTTCATTTTACACTATAAAACTTTAATTTGTTAAAATAGTTAAAATCTCCTACGTGTTTCGGTTTACATTTAAACCATCTTCAGGGAGCTATTAGTTCATGCTAAAGTTACTTATCTCTTGTTGGTATGATGGTGTTGTAGAATCATGTCGTGTTGGTGATTATTGTGAATAATGTTCTGCTGTTTCTGCTACTGCCTATTAAATCAACTTGTTAATATTATTATAATTATTAATTATGATAGTATTATTACCGTATTAATCACCATCACCAGTTTGATCATTATTCTTATCCTCCAGCTCAGAAACATTATTTACTTCGTCCCGCTAACAAGACGATATGAATTACAGTGTAGTATATAAACAACTGTCTTTTTTCCCATAGTGAAGAAACTCTTCCTAGCTACAGCAGTCCAAAGATAAAAAGTGCGAAACAGTTCATTACTGCTTGCATGCCTGCTGGTACAGCACGTTGAGAGACGTTACTGAGTGCCGAGAGGGTAGACTGCTCGGCTATACACTTGTGCTGGAGAAGTTGCCGCAGAGGCACGGCGATTTTTATCACGATTGTACTAGTTCCATACTCTTTCTAGAGAGAGATGGCGTTTCTGAGCAGAGGAAATTAACTCTCTCGAAAGAGAATCCTAGGTTACAAGTATGCAGACACCAATAATGTTAACTTCGATTTTTTCCCGAAGAAGTATTGTCAGTTTGGTTGGGTTAATTTCCGTTTACCTTTCTCCATTACTTTTAGGTCGTCTTGTATGTACCCACGATTTTTATTGGAATTTTATTGTATTCGTATATATTTGTGTATTCTGTGTTATCTGCCCCTGGCAACGCCTCATTGCAGGTGCACGTGTGTGTATCTGTTGCTGACGTGATTAAAGTTAGCTCTTCTCTCGTGCCCAAATGATGAGGTGCCCCAGACCTTCACCAGTTCCCTTAACGATGTTGTTGCTGGAGTAGAAGAAACCTAGCAATCGTGAACGATTACAGTTTCGGTTGTTGGAATCCTGACGTTAACCTTAAAATCAATCACAATTTCTCAGCATTGTGTATTTTGGATTATCCTAACACCACTGGAAGGAGTACTAGAGATAGTCGCTGAACCAAAACTACATTTTACCACTAGGGCTGGCGAAATGGTGTATTATCATTTCTGTCCTCAGGAAATTTTCATTTCACTACCTAATCGTGTTAAAGGAGCCGAAGAGTAAGTGATGGTTACAGTTTTGTTACATTCCACATTCAGCCGCGTGCAGGGATGAGTCAATCATTTAGTAACACTCGATAAATGCGATGTAGCTGCACCCTAGCGGTAGGGGACAGAGATACATAAACAGAGAGCAGCGTTGCTAGGATACACAGTTTAAGATCTCGTTGTAGCGACAGGAGAACTGCAGGCATGAGTGGCACATGCGTTTTATTCAGCTGCAAGTGGGAGTTTACAAGTGATTTTTATGGTGTTTTGTTCTGCCTCTCCTTCTTAAGGTCTAGTGCAGGGTACTCAATCAACATCCTCTTCCTGAAATACGTTTTGCACATCTCACAAGTTGAGTAAGCAACCGTGTTTCTGGAGCCCTACTTACCGAGTCTCACTCTGTATACACATAACTCTAATATTATGATGGATCTTCGTCGGAACCCATTACTGGCGCCTCTCCTGTCCACCCCTACCTCGTTACCGTAAGATACGTTTTGATACTGTTCTCGCATCTATTCCATGTTTTCCTGTTGATTTCTTGCCTTTAGTTCTTTGCTTTTCCCATCTCTCCCCTGAACGAGTATGCACATTGAGGTATAATAATTAATTTCTTTCTACTCATCATCCTCCCCATTTGTGAATAAGCCTGCGTTCAGTTTGGTACGGAGAATGCAGCAAACAACGGACCAAAGTACAAGCGTGTGGCTGTGTTGAAAATGGTGTGTGCACAAACCAGAGCACATCATTTCAGAGGTTACTTGCAGTGAAAGTTGTGAAAATTTGTAACTGACGAAATTGTGCGAGTGGTCGCATTTTGAAAACTGACCACCGGGTGCCCTTGTTGCAAATACTTTCGCCGGATAGAAAATAATTCATAAAAAATTAAATTAAGACATCAAAAACATTATGTTTTGACTTCCCAGAGCGTAGTCATCTGTCCGCTTGCCTCTGCGAGCCAAGATCTTAATGTTGTTGTGTACAGTTATATAAAGTGAAGCCGGATGTGCTGAGCGTCGTGATGTGGTAGCTAGCTTTTTCGCGTTGTGTTTGGGTAGCATCGGCTGCGAATCTACCCCGAGAGTAGCAATCCAAACATGTTCTGTGGTCTTCCTCAATCCCTCTACTACAATCAAACGGACAGTAGCCAACAATTCGCCATTTTAAATGGGTGCTTCTAGATCATTCTATTAATCGTGGGAAGCTGCACGTTAGGCCTGAGGCATGTAAGCGAGATATAATCATTTAATAAGACTGGAGCAAACAACGCAGCTTCAAATAAACTGGCTCAAGTGGGAATCCTTCTGACGTTCTTGACTTGTATTCAGGTGGTATCGCGAGTCTCGTTCAGTACACCGACTGTCGTGATTGAGGTTTTCATCGTTTTCCTTATTTCCTCCAGGCAACTGCCGGGTAGATCGTGGGCTGAACTACGACAACTCTCTCTCGCATCAATTATAGTTCCTTAATTACTATTAGTTTTCCATTCGACGCTAGACAGTCTTACCCACGGAGAGCATCTTTGAATATTCCACAGATAAATAGTTAAACAGATTGTATAAGTCATTAATATTCGGTTGCGCACGTCATCCACAAGGGGAGTTTCATGGCAGCGACAATGTGCACGATGCTAGACTGTCGGTTGATTCTGTGAAAAATGTATGTCTGCTGTTCGCTTAAAACTATTCTTAGTGGGGTGATTAAGCCAAGAGATAATAAGACGAGCTGGAGACGTAACTGGAGATCAGAAATGCACACAAGTTTTAAGTTTGGAAATCTGATTAGAATATTATTAAATTTTATTCGTAACAAATAGTAAATGAAGTTTTGATTTGGCTTAACCTGTTCTATTGGCTGGTTCATACGAACAAATAAAATCAATCTTGAGATTCTGTCAAGGACCTGGAATATCTTGATCATCCGACCAGTTACCGTCTTTATGAAGAAGGTTTCGCTGCACGCAGTCGTAACGCTATCCGTTACCTATTCTTAAGGCCCTTTTGACATTGTCTTCTCGTGTGCCTCTGTGTCTTCCAAGTGGCCCTTTCCTTTCAGGCTTTTCTTCCAAATTTATTTGTGTAATTCCGTCCAGGCATGCTAATGGATGTGCCAATCTCATCTCCCCCCCCTCCCCCCTCATTTTGTATTCCGGATTATATTCGATGAATGGTACAAATTAGTATGTTGCTTTCTTCTTCTGGACCACCATAAACAAAGATTCGTTGAGGCCTATGGAGCAAGCTTAGGTCTAGTGGCAAAAGAATTCAATAGGTCCACTTATGTCGCATACCTTATAATCAGCACAAGTGTGTTTTCTAGTGGATGCACGTGTTACACTATTGCATTTATATTTAAGTGTGTTTCGGAGACGGAAACACGAGGATTGTTTTCATGGCTAATTGACTTTAAGCCCCAGCCAGCCAACCCAAGAGCAGTGTGTGTGTCAAAGTGCACCCACAGGTGCTGTACCAGTCTGAAACTTGTCCCATTATAAGGAGTACAGTGGAAATTCTAAGGTGATGAAGCGCTGTGAGCATCATGCGCATGCTACAACGTACTGTAGTCCAGCCAATAGTAATGTGCCTCGTACGTAACATAACATACCTGACCCCATGGACAGGACTCCTTCTTGAAAACTGTAGTGTTCTCAGCTGGTGAATTTTATTGCATCAGGAAGTTCATTACCTTATTCAAAAAAAGTACTTATCGTGAGCTAGACGAGTCAGTTCCATGCTGCCCCATTACATATATTTCAAGATGCATCGTCGTATTTTTCTCCCACATACGCTTGGATCTTTTACGTATTCGCCTTTCTTCAGGTTTCCCCATCAAAGCCCATACATTCCACGTGCCCCGCCAATCTCATCGTTCTCGATACTATGTTATTTACTTTAAAACTGAACCGTGAGTCGTCAAGTTTACTCCGAACTTTAGTGTGGTTCCCGGCGAACAAACTTATTAAATGCAAATAAATTGGGGCGAAATATTAATGAGCAGAGAGTCTGAGTTCGTTTACCAAGAACGTGTACCTCTAGATTGTTGTTTTTATTGTTGTTGTTGTTTTTGTTATTATTATTATCATCATAATTTATGTGTTTTTTCTATCAATCTGTCTTATCAGAAGTTATAAGTACGCGTTTTCCATTCATCAAGACCTCAGTACATAATAGGGGATTGTAGAAATTGTAGCTGCAGATGGAAGTTGTCAGATTTGCATAAAGAATATGCAACAGGTATTTCAGTAGTAATTATTTAATTTATTAGTTCGTCCCTGACTCATGTACCAACAAATTGATTGTGTATTTAACATAAGACATTTCCAGTTTTGTTCCCCAGACACTGCCCGTAGCTACGTCCCGTTCTGCGTCACCAGGTTGTGATATGATTTCTGGGCATCTGCGTCTATTTCTTATTCAGCTGTAAGTTATAATAACTCCGAGTGGAGTGCAGGATAATAAATCTTATAGACCTCTGCTTTGTACCGTTCTGTAAAGAAATACCAGACCATTCCGCGTCACATCAAAGAATGTAAACTGTAAGTTGCAGCTATTGTTGAGAGGAAAGAAACATAACCGTCATTCACAACTCGACGTAACCTCAGATTGTAGCACATGTTTCGGCTTTACATGGCCATTATCAGATACTTGTATTTATAAAAATATTGAGAAAATTTGTGAATGAGGTTGGAATCTCATTCTTTACAAAAAAAAATGTTTTTAATTCAATTCTTACCGAAAAGTTGGATAACCTGTTGCTAAAATACGCGAACAGTTGTTTTAAAATCGCTCTGTTTTTAAATATTTTTATTTTTTATCCTCCACTTTGTAGATGTGAATAAGTTTTACGCTTCCTTTGGCATTGTTAAATAACATTTTGGATTACTTTCAATTGACACAAAATATTCCTTCCAAAAGGTTTATTTAGTTGTGCTTATGACGTAGAATGTTTCCATGTATATATCGAATTGTGTTACCGGAAGATAACGTCAGGCAGAAAACAGGGTGCGTCGACATCGTGCACGAGTGAGAGCAGTACGTACCGTACTGGTTGCTTTATCGAACATAATCTGTGAGGCGGATGTAATATAAAAGGAAACCGATAGTCTATGAAGTGAAAATTTTGAAGTAATAAGTTTCTAGATGGAACTTTAGTAGTGAGCGACGTGTCTGCCCGTCCGAAAACTGCTTACTGAGTTCGGTATTGTAGACACTAGAGTTTGTGGAACAGTACGGCTTAAAGGAAATTTCAACCTCTTTCTGTGAATATCCAGACGGTGCTAACTGCAGTTCGGGAGTTTTTTTGGTACCGACACACACACACACACACACACACACACACACACACACACGGTAGGACTCCTGTGCACGAGTTATCAGTTCGTCGCAAAGGTCTGTCCCTGCACTACTCATAACAAACACAAGAGACAGACATATGTATGCTGAACGGTATTCAAACCCGCGATCCCAGCAATGTAGTGGCTGCAGAGATACGCCGTAGACCGAAAGGCCAGCATGATGGCCGAAATTATCTTCGTCGGGAATCAAAGCACGCTTCCTCGGTTGTCTAGCCTGTTCGCTATGTGGACTAAATTATCCAGCGTCCCTGTTAGGAGTGGGACCTCTGGGCGTTTACTTGGACGTAGAGGAAACCGCCGTGAGTACAGTAGAATGCTAAAACAAATGCGTTGTGGCAGACTGTATAGTGACAGTTGCTGTTAGAATGTAGAACCGTTCAGAAACCCTTTGGCCCCCATCGGCGCTGAAACTCGAACCGTGGCCGGCACTTGTGATAGACCTGGTGGCTGAACCTTGCAGGTGGGCTGCAGCTTTACCTGCTGCGATACTGACGTCACACCTGTGCCAATCAGTGTCAAATTTCACGTCCTGTCGAATGGCTTACGTAATTATACATTGACCTTGACCACGAAATACGCTAGCTCAGAGGCGGTTTTTTTTTAAACTGATGACTTAAATGCCCGTTGTGTAGTATATTTTATACATTCCATCTCCCATACTTCTAGGAAGGTGCTAAGTGACAATATATCAGTAGAGCGAATTACGTTCAATTTACGATTTACTCCAAAGTGAAGGTGAACACTTTACCGTTCGGATGAAATGTAATTTGGGTCCTACAGAGGATGGGTCAGTAGAAACGAGTTGCCACTTTATTACGAGCTTAATTCGCTTCGCTAATATGACGATGCTGGCGTGTCATGTTAAGACTAGTACACGAGTTCGGAGCTTCTCACGTGACGTGGATTGTAATTGCGGGTAACACTTAACCCATTAAAGAATAATGGTTTCTTATGTGTACCACCTGCTGAACCATTTAAAGATCCCTGCATTTTGCCCACAGAGTGTACTTACGGAGTTGTGTTACAATAAACAGCCATATTTTCGATGTGTATTGGACCGTGCATCATCTTGGTAACAGAAGAATAATCCAACTAGATGCCACTTATTACTTTGTTATGCTTAAGTTAGGCTCAACATGTTTCGGGCACCATTATGCCCATCATCAGGAGCTCACGACGATAGCGTTGGTTACCACATAGGCCGTCTGGTTCCGTAAAATATGTGAAGTAATGTTAGTGTAAGTTTTGGTATTTGTGGTATGTATTAGGTGCGAAATTTTTTGTAGTTTTTTTTGTCGAGTGATCATAGTTGGTAAAAAAATTAAGATACAGTTTCTACCAACTATGATCACTCGACAAAAAACTACAAAACATTTCACACCTAATACACACCACAAATACCGAAACTTGTACTAACGCCACTTCATGCATTTTACAGAGCCAGACGGCCTATGTGGTAACCAACGCTATCGTCGTGAACTCCTGATGATGGGCATAATGGTGCCCGAAACATGTTGAGCCTAACATAAGCATAATAAAGTAATAAGTGGCATCTAGTTGGATTTTATTCTGCAGCCATATTTTCGTTAAACATCATTAACCGGTTGGTATTTGTAATGAAAACGTAAGGAATTCTTTGTTAGGTAGGAACAATGTTTAGATATTACTCAGGTTAATTTTTTTTCTTGAAGTGGTTAAGGCAGACTGCGTTTTCGGTGCCTCTGTGCCGGTGAAATTAAATTGTCAGTAAATTAGTCAATCAGAGAGAGCCTATGAACTGAGAAATTACCCTACAATGAGGGCTGTGTCTTTGTGTGTTACCACCTTAGTGGAACAGATTTCTTCTGGAGTAAATAGTAGTAGATCTGTGGGTCAATAAATCCTTTGAACCCCCAAAGATTTATTACAGTATTCATGAAAGTTCACCAATAGTTTGCGCACTGAGTCCACTTCAGTCTAGGACAAGAATATTGAACACTTTGGCTGCCAGGCTGCCAGACCAATTCGCCATTTTTGCCTCGGTAGCGCCTCCTAAACCGCTGCTGCACATTTGTTACGCTGTTATTGAATTCATCAAAACGTGAAGTAGATTTGTGAGCGACACTGACTGCATACTTGTCGTTGTGAGATGGCTTCATGTACTTCAAGTTTCAAGGGTCAAAATAATCTACCTGATAACAAAACATTCTGTTTTCCTGTAACTGTCTTTCTTTGGCAACCATACTTGTTGGTGGGGGGGGAGGGGTCGAAACATAATGTGGAAGCAGTGTTGTATCTTCCTGTATCATTGGATCATCAAACGACTCCAGGTCTTAGTGTAGACTAAATCTGTAACACCTGACACCGGCTGATATGTCGGTTGATGTCGAACTTGGCGCCGGTGCAAATGGTTCGCCACCCCTGGTCTAGAAATACACAACCCATTTCTCTAAGATTCGTTGTGAAATCTTTCTCCACTATCTCTGGTGTTATTTGCTTCGTCAATAGGAGACTTTTATCTCCAGTAAGTGATGGTGTTACTGTGGACCATCTCATGAAGGCCGCTTTAGGTTGGATAATAAACGTGAGACATATGGGCACTTTTGCCCTCCAACATCTCGGTTTCCAAGTCCGAGCATACCCCGACAACACCATCAGCCAATGCTGACATCTCGTTTCAAATTAACGAACTAATCACTTCTAGTGGCAATCTGTGGCTGTAACTACGTACTTTGATGGAAGCATCACATGTCGCCCCGAGGGTAGGTCACCCCTTCTGATAGCCGTCACGTGCTGTAAATCACTCCGTCGTAAAGTCACCCCGGGCCTTGGGTCATCCTATCAATCAATTAGCTACATAATTCATTTCTAATGACAGTGTCGTGTAATATTTTTTATTGTGTAATTCTGCCCGGAGTGTCGAATTAACGAGTGGCATAATTGGACACTCGCCATCTAAAGGCTGTGAACTGTCATTGCCTTCACCTAGTCGTGTTAATGAATGTGTCTCTTTTGATGTCTTCCTGTTTGAATCCCCCAGCCGTACGCCCACTTGCTGTTCCCTCATACAGTTTCGAGGAAAGAAGCACAGCCAGGCCTACTGACTAAGTGGGTTTCTCGCATACATAACCAAGGTATTTTTACTTTTCCCGGAGCTGTACATTTTTACATGAGATCCACCTCACATCCGTGCACCCTGCTACATGAAATAAATTTCTTTTTTGAAAAACATCGTGTATGTGCGTAGGTGTCCTAGGGTGTTCCAAGCAAGTTTGGTCGACTGTCCATTTCTCGTCTCTTCCTGTTGTGTTTACTAAATGTAATGTAATGTAACTAATATAATAGTCCATTATCTTCTAAGTACATGTAATAGCGTTTTATCCTGTACTGGGATAGGTTGGCAAGGCGAATATATCCTTTCTGGAGGTAGTTAGGGGTTCACTGGACGATGAAGTAGCTGGAAATCAACCTGAATATTCATTACAAGAATTAGAATATTAAAGCAGAGAGTGGAATCTTGGCGAGGCGATTGCGTGCATCTTTTACATCAAGACATGCGTGTTTTGTGGTGAGGTGATGCTTCAACTTGTTGGGAGCCATTGATTCTTTCGGCGGTTTCTTATCACACACGATACAGTGGAATAGGGTAGTTCAGGGGCGCAACAAAATCCAGGCTCCAGGCCTGTCGGGCAACCGTGTTATGTACGAAGGCGCCTAGTATTTCAGGGTTCTTAGTATGGAATTTGCTTTACGTCGTCCTGCTGAAGCCTTGAATTTTGAGATGGTAATTAGGTTTATGGAAAATTTGCAAATCACTGGGATGGTGTTTACAAAAAACAAAACAAAAAAATCCCATTTTCGATTAACTAATTACGATATATACAAACAGTTAATAGCCGTAGGGACTGCTGTTGCGTAGAATCAACATGTACTAAAATCTTCTGGGAGTTTTCCACTCTTGCATTCTTTGACATAAGCGTTTCCGTTTTAAACACAAAAATCACTATAAACTGTGATAAGAAGACCATTAAAATTCAAGCTTCCAACTTACGGACTGTTCAAGACACTTTAAACAAATTTAATAATTTTCCAACAAGATGCAACTTATTCAGTTTATTACATTTCTGTACGCAGCTCTACATGTTTCGGGTGTTGACACCCATCATCAGGAGTTCGTACAACTGTAATTACAGCTTCTGGTATTGATTAACCGGATCTACTACCATTCGCTCTCGTTGTTGAGTTCCAACTCAACAACGAGAGCGGATGGTAGTGGAGCCGGTTGACCAGTGCCAGAAGCTGTAATTACAGTTGTACGAGTTCCTGATGATGGGTGTCAACACCCGAAACATGTAGAGCTGCCTACAGAAATGTAACAAACTGAATACAGTCGCATCTTGTTTGACAATTATTAAATTCGATTCACGGTGTACGGACCGATGTATATAAAAAAGCACTTTGGACAGTTTTAACGTTTAAGTGAGAGTGAAAGCGAAACCGACCAGTAATTAACAGACCTCTTATGAACGACGGACCACCGCTTGCTATTAGCAAGGGAACGTCGACGTGACTGTCAGTGACCGATGGCATTGCAGAATTGAAGCGCTGCTAACGCGCCTCCTCTCAGCCTGGTGCACTCAGTGTTACGCGAAGTTAGTGTACTAGTTTATTGAAACTTGCTTCTTCTCGAAAAATGACGGCTCAACAACCAGTGCTGTGTATAGCATTTAGCATTGTGTTTTTCAGTGTGTTTAGGGTATATCCTTCTGTCCAGCTGATTGAATATAATATCAAATTTTCCACTTACATCCGTTGTTTCGTAACTTCCGTAAGGAAACGAATTCCGATTTTGTATCCGACTGATCTTTGTGAGAGAAATATGGTGGTTTTGTTAAAGACACCAAGAAACGGTCGCATATTTAGGTTTCTGTGACCGTGCATCGTCTTGGTCTCCTGAAGATGGGCATAATGATGCCCGAAACATGTTGAGAAAGTGTTGATAATAAACATCTAACTGTTGCATCTTGTTGGTTTTCTCTCTCACTTCACAGATCGTATATTGTTTGATTATTTCATTATTCGGGTACGTTTTTTATTCTTAATTTGCACACAAGCACAGATTTGCTTCTTGTTTTCAAGTCACGCTGCTCTACGATCCAGCCTTCACTTTGGGGAGATGTGTCCTGGGGATGGTTAGATTATTCTCTAATTAGTCACGTAATTGTGTGTCGTGATCGAAACCGCTGTCTTGGGGATCGTTATTGGGGGAGGAGTGGAGTTTCTTCCTTGTTTACTTTCTTCAAATAGGATTTATAACATCCTTATCTAGTCTCCCCAGAATTCCCTCTCCAAGTCAGAAATTCATAATACGCTTGTTAATTTGTTCTACACGCATCGTGTTTTCGCGTTACGTAAGAACACTCCGTTTGTAGAGCATTCGGTTTCGAGAGGAATGCCAGTAGTGACTTTTGTCAACATGTCAGAACGGGTTTGATGTGTATCGTCTTTTGTATCCAACAAAGTGTGTTTATTTTAAGAATTCGTGTTGTGTTTTCTAATAACTTGTAAGTCATTTTGCAAGAGCGTATTCTGTTGGTAGGTCATAAATTCAAGTTACCAGAATTAAATTTCCTATTAATATTTTCGTGAATTCATCTGTTTGCTTCCAACCTGTATTGCCACTTAATCCACTTATACAAAGAATGTGTCTGTCTGGCTGCACATTATGAATATTAACGTACAGTAGACGACACTTTCTGCGTTGTCGTCACTCGTCTCAGGACTGTGAGTCAGAATGCCTCTGTGTTGATGTCTAATATCCGTCGTCTTCCTGAGAGAAGATAAAGATGTGTACGCGCTGTGAAATCCATTTCATGTGACAGGACTTAGCAGTTTCTCTTTGTGCTCCAAAAGATTTATTTCCCAGCGTCTCTCAGGATGCTTGTTGGCAGGTTTTACTCAAGTGAAACAGGCATAAATCGTCTCTGTGCTCTGTATCATTACCTTCAAGATGTCGTGTGTCAGGACGCCTCTAAACTTCGGAAGGAAATTAAATCGTGATACCTCATAGCGCCCTCAGTTTCGTGCTTGTTCGTTGCACGTCCTTCCTCTTCACGGGCTGTAATTAGAGCTGATTTGAAGCTCCTATCTGCAGGAATTCTGAATCTCGATTTTTTCTTGCATTGTTGATTGAAATGTTATGATGCTGCTTTAAATTATTCGGGAAGTATTCAGGCTGAGCCTTGGCTAGAGCAGCACCCTGAATAATTGCCGTAGATTTTCCTTAATACCTTCACGAGAATGTCGAATGGTGCCCTCAAATGCGTTACGACATCCTCTTATTTGACCCTTTTAGTTTACGGTAAAATTTTTTTTCGGAATGTACCCTGTAATGTTATGAGTTCTTAATTTAAATTTTGAGTTATGGTGCTAAGAATATGGTTAGGCCTATTTTGCGGGCTTAGTAATTGTTATGGAGGATGAGAAATGCATATGAAATTTTGATATGAATACTTGAATGGAAAATATAGTTTTGGGAACATTGTTGTAGAGGGAACAATAATATTAACATGGGATTTAAATAAATATCTTGTGAGCTTGTGGACTGATTGAATTGACCCAGGTTAGGGCACATTATTGGGCTGTTATCAAAACGCTAAATAACTCTCGGAATCCATAAAAGGCAGAGTATTTCTTCACCAGGTTAGCGACTATCGGCTTTTTATGATGGTTCTTGCTAAACTGAGTTAGTTAATGAGTGAGCCCAATACTAGTGTATGCTGTAATTCAGAGTGTACGAGCAACCGGAAGCATTCGGTCACATTTGCAAGCTATGAAATTTCTACCTTCAGATGCCGAGAAGTACTGTTGGTGTGAACCGTGTCATCTGGCTTTTGAAAGAAAAATACTTAACCCCAACTGCCGATGCTTACTCAAGGGAATGCAGTTGACCTTGAACACAGTGGTTAGAGTTCCTCGCAAACATGTATCGATCCTGTCGAAAACAAAAGTCCCTATTACTGCATGGCATTCTTTCCACTGGTCTCCATTTGTTAGCTGTTTCGTTTATAACAAACCTGAAGTCAAATTTACGCACAACTCTAGCCACCTAGAACACTACAAAAATAACTGTATTACCTCTCACGCAGTAAAACATGACTGCAGCTCAGCCTAATGCATTATTAAATGAAATACTCGTACATCCGTTGCTCTTCACAAACAAGGGGCGGTCATCTTTCTACAGAGCAAACAAGTGTCAAGGTCAACTACATACTACTCAGTAAGTATCAGTACTTAATCGTTACGTGGTTCGAGTTAGTAATGATGTTATTACTTATTCAACTGATGTCAGAAGTTCCGAACAGTTCGGACTTACGGTAAATTACGTTTCATAGTTTACAGAACTGTACCAACACGTTAGATATGCGGTTGGGTGTTTTCAATGTGACTGCCGAATTTGTCACAAATCAAACTGAGATGCTGCCTCTAGCTTCACATCTAGTGACGAAATGTGGTCGCTAGCCAGTGAAGTTTCCTTACTCGCGGTTGAAATGATGTCTGAATATCTTGCAGCCAAGTGAGTGTAAGGGAAGCGTCGTATTACGTTGGTACCGTGTGAGTGTTGCGTTATCATTAGGCCAAAGACTGATGATTACTTACGACGATACCCGTGGAAGTTCACAACGTCTTTGTTACAAACGTTGCCTCATTTTTAACAAGGTTTTCCACTTGTTACACCTGATACCTGATGCCTATGTACGTTCCACATTCTTCCTGAACAAAATTTGATTTGAAGTAAAGTGAAATGCCAACTTGATGCAAAAAGGTAATTTTATTGATGTATTCTTAGCTGGACATGTTTCGGGTACATGCACCCATCATCAGGAGCATTATATGTTGAGTTGCAGCATATGATTTTCTGCACCGAGTTTTTGGATGGGTGGTGGTCTTGAGAGCCGCTGCGTAGGTCGTGTGTACGGTGCGGATGGTGCCGTGCTGCACAATCCGCACCGCTCATACAGCGGGCGTTTGGCTTCTTGTACGTAAGACTTGCACTAAACATACAAGGATATGTTTTGATGCTAAGGCTACATGCAGTCGCCATCAGTTTTACTGTTGTGGGTGAACAAAATTGCAGAGAACGTGGGATGCAATTTTGATTCTTACTGAAGCTCCGTCTTACGGCTCTTGTTCAAATATAAGGCAAATTAAACGTTCACGCGTTTCCGGTTTACGACGGTAGCACTCGATACAGTTATAATCTGGACGATAATTTCAACGTTAATTTCTCACGCCATACTCAGAAATGTAAGACCTATTAGTATTCAGCTTTGCCAGTGTCTTACGTAAATCTAAAGGAAATCGTGCATCTGACTGGTGGTAAAGACAAATGTGGCAGAGTTTAAATATTTTAATGATTATCCTTTAATGTTTTAGTGTATTAACTGAATATTAATTGATATACAAGTGCATAACTTGGTAAAAATAAAGTAAATTAATATCAATATGCAGGGTGGAACAGTAAAAATAATCCACATAAACCAACCGTTTAATATTTTTCGGCTTTACTTCGTGATTCCTTACTCACGGTGTTTGGACAAATCCTACACCACATATAACATAAGTAGTCCAACCTAAACTAGCCCAAATAAACCAAAACGTTTAAATTGTTTCGAATTTCTTTCGCGATTCCATCATCACGGTGTATAGAAAGCTCCCTGACGTGCTTCGGTCTTGTTAATTGATCAATAATGAAACCGAGACCACCAGTCCTGGGTAGGCCTATCCACGTTGGTACCACTACCACGCCGGGAGCAGGACTTTGAAAATACGAAGAGGAGGCAGGTTTCAACTGCAGCCGACGCCACTGGGTCGACCCGGCCGGGTCCCCTGCCTCGGCGGGCAAGTACTCGGTAGGCCGCTCCATGTTCGTACCACTTCCACGCACGTGTACGA
>Ga0123352_10009759_pt1 | contig 15043 bp, 8 predicted proteins | sample TergutLab28metaG_FD_89700 | JGI IMG/M metagenome (GOLD analysis project Ga0123352, IMG submission 89700) | Labiotermes labralis P1 segment gut microbial communities from Petit-Saut dam, French Guiana - Lab288 P1 | ecosystem: Host-associated > Arthropoda: Insects > Digestive system > Gut ... | reverse complement strand
AGTCGCAAGCTCCTGAGGATGGATGTATTAACACCCGAAACATGTTGAGCATTAAATAATGAAATAAAAAAGCAAGTGACATCAAGTTGGTCTCTCTTTATTCAACTATCAAGATGATGCACGTTCCAATAAACATAAGATTCACGCCAATAAGAATAATATTTAAAAATACAATTCATATCTCACGGCAAATACATTATTCCCATCACACAAGAAAGTCTGTTAATGTTGTTTAGGGAAATGACTACTGTTCACCGTGCAATAAGCGAAAAACACTAATATACTGTGAGCAAGATGCAACTTTTTGTGTTAAAACGGATGTTACATACAGTAACCGCTATGTTTTGAAATGTCAGGCGAAATTGCTGAAACTGAAATAAAACATGAAGAGAGGGATGAGAATTTTTTGTTATGATGAGTTGGATAAAGAAAATATAAAAGTTAAGCTGCACTGTTTGTGGTAGAAAATTAAAATTAGAAGGCTGCAATAGTTTCAGCAAAAGAACCCCACCCTGTAGCACAGAATGTTGATAAAATTACACTATTTGTGCCAAAGGGAGTTCATTATTAAGTTGTACAAAACAGACTCACTGCAGAATTGCCTGTCTGTAGCACGCTTACCGGATGCAAAGTTTTTAAAAAACGTACTTTTGTCTTATTTAAGTTTCATGGTAGGGTCACTAGAATCCTAGTAATTTCACAGCAAGCAAACTAAAATCTTGACTAGCAAGTTTGTTGCAGCAATATTGCTGTTGTATAGGGTACGGGGTGTCGTTCTTTGATTCTCTCATGACACAGGATTTATTAGCTGAGTCCTTTACGTGTTTTTCAGTTCTTAAGGAGAGATGTCAGTATATGACAAAACGCAACGAAAGCTTCTTTTAAATTTACTTTTCGTTCAGTCGTGTTATTTGAACAGCGTCCTAATGGAATGGATCACTTTCTGTTTCTTAAATTGTCGTTGTAACAGAGAATACAGCCCAATGTAGCTACTTTACGAAACTTAATACTGAATATAAATTTTGGATTTTAATATCATTATTAGTATAAAGATAATCTGTGGAATATTTATTGCAAAATCAACACATCCTCCTTCCAAATATAAATGTACAAATTCTCTCTGAAAGTGGAATAAAGATGAAGTAGACTATAGTTAAACGTGAAACGTATTGAATGAATACAGAATTTGGTAAGTTGTTATTAGAGGTGTAACAGAATATTAACCCCACTTTTAAAGACACCAAACTTATAAGTTAGTAAAAGGAGTATCAAGTTTTACAAAATAGTAAACACAACTTACAGCACACTTTTCACAGTCCTTTAAGCTACAGTAATGTTAATATTCAATACACTTAACAAAATTGTAATGTGTGGGTCTGGGAGCATGATTTCTCAGTCCGTGGAGTGACAATTGCAATGGTAAATTTAACGTTCAGGTGACCGTCCATCGTGATAAGTTCTTATAATAAAACCAACTAGATCGACCAATTTCTCAAATTTATTTTTAGGATAAAATTGTACATGATTCGGCACAGTTCCTCTGTTCATCATCAGGAGTTTTTCACTGTACACACAGCAATGGTATATGTCATACAGGTTTGCTGACAGCTTGCGAGCAGGCTGGGACGGAACTTGCGAGCAAGCTGTCAGCAAACCTGTATGACATATACCATTGCTGTGTGTAAAGCGAAAAACTCCTGACGATGGACAGAAGAACTGTCCGAAATACGTAGAGTGTTATTCCAAAAGTAAATTTGAGAAATTAGTGCATCTAGTTGGTTTTATTATAAGAACTGTAATGATACACAGCTAGACGCATTTTACATAGGTCTGATGATGACCCGATCGTGCCAAGACATGCAGCACTTTTATTTTATTTGTGTAAGGAACTAGTTGTGTTGGGCTGTGCTGTTGTATTGATAATTTTGATACCGTTCTATTCGAAAATTGCGCCAGTAAGATGCCATACTTTCCTATGTTTCTCGTGATTTGCCTGTCATTCGGCTAATTATAATAGTGTATAGAAGACATTTCTTTTCTGATTTCACATCGCGAGCACTATTTGAACTTATTTAAGCATTTTAATAACAAAATTACACAGAATTACTTCTCCATACCCTATTCTTCTCCTCTGGCACGTTAGGACACGTTACCTGCCTTTGGGAAATTTGGAAAATGTTTTCTTGGCAATGTGGCAAAAGTTATTCCGAACTTGAACGTTTGCCGGGAGGCTGTGACATTTCATTCAACTTTACAATGGTTAGCACTGTATTTGCGAGGGAAATGTTCCTTTCTATAAAAAAAAAAGAATCAAAAGACTTCTCATCGATAAAATCGCTTGTCGTTTATAAACGTAAAACACAGAGCAATTGGCTCAAATAACCAAGGAAATACTCGATGGAACAGCCAGAGAAAATGGTGCTAGCGTTAGTGGCCATAGCTTGGTGGGTGATTTCTTGACCATTAAAATCGATTGAAATGTAATGGCGCAGCACTGGGAGATTTTGTTTTGCAGTGTTCCTTTTTCAGTCATCATTTTCCCAGTACGTGCCTTCTTGCAGTATTCTATCACTATAAGGCAGTTTCAACTTCATGGAGTCGCTATTTTCTTCTTAATTGAATGTTCCAATTGACTTTTTAGTACCCATGCCACGGATGTGGGAGATCTCTGGTGCGATTCGCGGCGTGTTTGCAAGCTGTCTTGACAGAGACGCCTCACGTTTTTCTAATTTCGTCCAGGGAAGGCGATTATGCGATTATACAACATTCACGGAAACTATAATCACAAACTTCGAAAGTGTCTAAATGTGTCATTCACAGTTTTAGTTCTTTTCATTCAAGTAACTCTCCCTGAACTTTGTGTTTAGCTTACACACAGAAACTGTTCGTACAACCTGACGTGATCTTTACAATCACGAGTCCTGTTTCGCTGACACATTCTAGTACTGAACGTGAAGTACCATCGTTGATCGTAATTCCTTTGACTCTTCAAATGGAACATTTTTTGTTATACCATAACAAGACCATAAAGCTATTGACACTTATTTTACCTGAGGTGACTCCCCGTGGAATTTGTGAATCTGTTCTTTGTGGCTAATTTGACATTTGTTTGTTTTCTGTGCACTAAGTACAGCGATATCGTGGTTTTGGAATTAGAAATTGAAGGTACGTAAAATTTTAGTGGTTTTTATCGACCGGCTTGTTGTAGTGGTAACGCTGTAGACGTGCATGTGTGAAATGTCTCTTTCGAATCTCGGATAGGTCATCGGCTGTCCTGACTGAGGATTTTGTCATTTTTCTCAGTGACTCCAGAAAGACGCCCAGTTGGTGCCCTGTTTACGCGAAGACTTCCTCCTTCCAGATTCTTGCCAATCCATCGTGTTGATTTCCAAGCTTTTAAGGTTTTTAGCACGTAGTTGTGTTGGACGGAGAATTGTTTTGTGTTTGTTTTATTGCAACACAACGGGGCGAAACGCCTCAAAATTTTTAAGAAGATAATTTTGCGTTTGGTGAAAAAAAAGTGTAGGAATGCATGTGTGTAGTCCCTGGTAATGAAGGCAGCAGTTCCTTCTAAGACGTTGGTGCATATCTGCAGAAGTACACAAGGGACTGCAACACCCCCGAAGCGTGCTATTTTCAAGTAAACGGTGCTCATTTACAGGCCTGAGTGAGAGTCACAAAGAGCAAGACACTGCCTCTGTAGGCTGTGGAGCCGGAGGAGCGCAGACAAGACAAGAACTCGCATCTCAAATTATCTAACTCCGAACTAAGCCCGGGGGGGGGGAGGGGAGAGGATGGACAGGCTATTTATTAACTTCAGAAGAAGCTTTAGTTACAACATAAATCGTGGAACGAAGGACACCTCCGCTGGGAACTGAATTCTGTGAACTGTCATAGCATTTGCTTTGACAGCTGCAGGGATTAAAATTGCATTTTCTGCTATGTGGTACAGAATGTTATATTAGAGGTCTTCTGGACACGTGTATGATCTAAAGAGAAAGTGAATGTTTCTGGAGTGAGAGGGACAGGGTTAGAATTATAAAGTTAAATCAGTCCCGTTACAGGCCTGGAGTGGCCCAGATGGTTCCAGGAAATTAAGGTTCCCAGATTTCATGCCGACGGCACAGGATGGTGGTAAGGTTGTCAGCCTCACGCACCGGCCGCCTTTACCCCCAGGAAATGCTCCTGGTACTCTTTTCTGTTAGAGGCTGAGTCGATCCCAGGGCCATAGTGCGATTAGAAGGATTTTATATCAATGAAAAATTCTAATGACACCAGCTGGGATCGAACCAGCGAACTTCCGATTTGTAGCACAGCACCTTAACCACTGTGCCACCGCGGTCCTCGGGTTAGAATTATAGGCTGTTTAAATATTTACATCATCATTTGAACACTGGTGGTAAACACAAGAGTGCTGGTAGGTTTCCTTACATGGTGGTGTCATTACCCTTAAGTACAGTGACGGCATTTTTAATGATAACTGCTGGTAAGACAGTAACGTATTTGTCATTTCATTAAAATCCTTGATTCGTAAGACTAAAACTGCAGGAACTCCATGAAATTCAGTTTTGTTTTTGCAGATTTCTTGTGGCTTGATGCAATGAATTGTTAAATTTCAAAATCACAAGTGTACGACCTTCCACTTCCGTGATAACGCCACTCCGTACACGGTTTGCAGAATTTTATGCGTTAATTGCCTGAAACGTAGAAAAGGAACGGATGCTGTGGAGGCGTGTCTGGCCGTCAGCATGTCTCGTCAATGAAATTACTGGACGCATTTAAATAGAAACTGCTGCCTACGATGAACTTTACTGCACAAATTCCTTCAGTCGTGTAGAAAGCCTATGAACCTATGTTATACGTCATTCTTTAAGATGTCCCACAATTCCGAAACCGCAAGGAAAGGCGATGAAAACGGCTTGTATTCATATAATGTGTTCAGTGTCTTCTATTGGTTTACCTCAACATTTGCTTAAAATACAACTTCATAGCAAAAGAGAATGTTGGAAGAGAAATTGGCGTTTTATTTTACCCTGTGGGTCCAGACTTATGGGACTCCATATATTGAACTTGCGAATTTCGCTGTGACTGTTCCTGGTAGGAAAAACTTCTGGTTTCAACAGAAGTGGGACAGTCTGTCACTTAGTTTAAGTGATATTAAGTGAAGCAGGTGTATATTTTATAACATCCAAAGAGGAGAATACAGCGCTTAGTTTTTGAACAACAAATACGGTAAATTTCTCTTTAGTACTCAGTTTAGGGCTTATTTCTATAATGGAGGCCAGCACAATTTTGTCAGAGGGAGAAAATCTGAATGAACTTGGGGTTATTGACGGCATTAGTCTCATTCAGGAAAGGTAGCAGTGGAGGGCTCTTGTGAGCGTGGTAACGAACATTCAGCCTGTATAGAATGCGAGGTATTTTTGACTAGCTGACGAACTGTTAGCTTCTTGAAAACACTATTCCGTGGAGTTATTTATGTATAAAGTTATGTATAATTTATGTATAAAATTCAGACACCGGAGAATCGCCTAATCGAAAGAATACAACGTTTACAACACGGCAAATTTTGAAATCAGTAACAAAGGTATAAGTGTGAACGTGCTCTTTATTGTGTCTTAGTGTACAGGTCAAGAAATATCGGCTTCCTTAAAAGGCGGGAACGTGCTGACTAGCCGAGCGACTGTTAGTTGCTCAAGGAGGACTTTGCTCCATGAAATTAGTTATTAAGGAAATATTGCTTTGGTACATGCAGCGTTATTGTGGACGTCAAGGTTCCTTTGCTTCCTCCCGTTCCAGAGGGTAGAATACTGCACTCAGTGAAATGCCGCAAGGTTGTGTGCAGGCAGCAGGCAAGGGGAAGTCCGTGTGCAGAGACCACGAAGCCCAGATGACACGTGCTTGGATTAGAAGTGTAATTTCCTATTTCAGTCGCAGTTACGACTCTTGGACACTGTCACTGGCTGTGGTCAACCCCTGTACACCCCCCCCCCCTCCAGCTCTTTGAGGTCAATGAGTCTTATGCCAATTAACGTAGCACGTCGCCTCTTCGTCTAGAATTTCACTTCACAGACATGAATTTCCAAGGCGCACTTTTTCAAAAGAAACTGAATGCAGTTTCTCTTCCTAATTTTTGTTTTTCCCCCCCGCTGTGTGATCTTGTTCTTTATCGTTTTACAGTTCTGTCTCATCGGCATGACCGTTCAATTAACGATACAGTAACAATAACAAAATGTAGTGACCCACATGAGTGGTAATATTTCCTTACAATTACCAACAAAATTTGTCTGTTATATGACATAAAATAGCTCAACTGGATTATTTTATCTTAGTAATTAACCAATTTGATGCACACAATTTTGTTTCACAATAAGTTTATTTCATGTCTTTACATGTTTCGGGCACATGGTGCTCGAAACTTGTAGAGGCATGAAATAAACTTATTGAAAAACGAAATTTTTGTGCATCAATTTGGTTAATTACTAAGATAAATATACTGAGATACACGGTCAACAAAACATCAAAATTTGGATTATTTTAGTGCGATGTAGTAAACAATCATAGATGTACTGTTTTTAGTTTTTTTTTTTTGTAATAAGAAACCTGTACTAAAACAATTAGTTTAAGGTTGTAGGTTTTTCTTGTTGCTTCGATTATGTAAATAATATTCAGCGGCAAAAATAATATTTAACACTTATTGTGGCGTTTCTCTTAACGTTCTTTTAGAAACGTTCGTTCTCAAGATGAAAAAGGGGACATGTAAGCCCATTTATAATGCGTTTTATAGTTTTTGTTACAGCTGAAATCTGTTAGTTTTATAGTATAAGCTTGTATATGAAAGCTTCTGAGATACGGAAGAAAAATGTGTTTCCAGGTTAACTGCATAAAAATATACAAAGATTATTCTTCTCCAAATATAAATCGCATTATAGTAATAAAAAATACACTATGAATCACAAGTCAATATTTTTCGTTATTTGATATTTAATACACCATATTTCGGCCTGTATGGTCATCAGCAGGTATTGCGATTGTAAAATAATTAGAGAAGGTTTGATTGCAACAGTAAGGTCAACAATATGACATCTGCTTATTAACAATGAAAAATAGGAAATTTGAAGTAATGTTTCTAGTATGATTCGTTTTGTAACATATTCAGTCTAGTTACAGTAAATACAACATTATGTTGAAACTTTTAATTGGGAACAGATGATTAGGACATAAAACATGTAACGTACATAGCTCACACAGGAATACTGGCTGAAGTTTTTATCATTATAGAGGCCGATAAAATGTATTAAGTGTTAAATGACTAAAAAGAAGTATTGAGTCATGATAGACGGTTCGTTTATTATTTTAGTGCTGTTCCTGTGAATATAAATGTAAAATGCATGACTGTTCCAATTTTTAATGTCAGTTCCGATCAATTCATTGCGTCGTATTGTGAGACAACTTTTCTCATGAATACGTCAATGCCATGACAAACACATTTAACAGCGGACGCACATCGACGAGGAGTTCCGTAGTTGTGTAAGGTACTAATACTGCAAAATAAAAATATCAGACATTTCGAAAAGGAACAAGATTTTAACTCGCTGTAAATATTACGAAGAAAAAGCCCATCAGTACAGTGCCTCACAGAGAATGTAAATAAAGCAATGTAAAGCACCAACGTAGCTGTTCTGAAAACTGTAAAAAGAAAAATTGTAAGAAGGAGACAGAAACTTCCGCTGGATGCCTGCAAGCCCTTTGGCGTAAGTAGAAGTTATGAATTCCACACGGCAAGACCGCATCCGGGTTTAGATATAACTACTCTAAAGTGTACCAACTCAAGTAGGAGATGAAAAGATGACAGTGTAAGTAAACCCAGCAAGCTGATAACCTGTGAAAAGAATATTATATCCAGATGATAACTGAAGCTAAGTTTAGAATAAACTAGTAGTAGAAGTACATATATAGTATATAAAGATCCACACATAATAAATAAAACTAATACTAAATAATGCAGTGCATTACACAGACAACACAGTACATAATGCTGTATACATCACATAGACAACACAGTACATAGTGCTGTATACATCACACAGACAACACTGTACCTAATGCTGTAAACATCACCCAGACAACACAGTACCTTATGCTGTATACATCATACAGACAAAACAGTACCTAATGCTGTATACATCACACAGACAACACAGTACCTTATGCTGTATACATCATACAGACAACACAGTACCTAATGCTGTATACATCACACAGACAACACAGTACCTAATGCTGTATACATCACACAGACAACAAAGTACCTAATGCTGTATACATCACACGGACAACACAGTACCTAATGCTGTATACATCACACAGACAACACAGTACCTAATGCTGTATACATCACACGGACAACACAGTACCTAATGCTGTATACATCACTTCACAACATTCAATAATTCCAGCTTCAACTATTTTGTAATTATCCATTCTTATCCTTATTATTTTACATTATTATACAAAAGCAAAACTTTTAACCAAAATTATATTGTTTTTAATATTTTGGAGTGATTCTGACACATTTAACTACAATTGTAGTCTTGTACCAAACACATAACCCTGAAGATGGCCGGCTTACTGGTCGAAACATCTTGGTGAAGATATTATAAATACATATACGTCATAAAATTACAGTGCATTTGATGGTTGTTGATGTATTTTATATATCTAATTAATACACGGAATACGGAACATGTTAAAATAATTGTTACATACAGAAATGACAGTGAACAAGGTAAGGATGATGCAGTGGTGTACCCAGGAATTTTGTTAGGGGGGGGGGTTTCAACAAATTCAGCTGAGGACAGAGGACAGAGATAACGGGTATTTGGGGGCTGTACCCCTCTAGTCTGTGGTTCTGTAGGCAGCTGTAATTTGGTACAAGAAATTTCATTTCATATAGTAAAATTGTATTAATTTTTGGTACTTTAAGACTATTTATGATGACAACCAATTTATTTGTCATACTAATGTAACACAATTGCGAGCATAGATAGTTTTATAATTTTACTGCCTTTTTTCCGAACATTTGGGGCGTTGGCTTCCTAAATTCAGCAATTTTTAACAGTTTTCACAATCGGGTTGAGTTTGGCACGATTTTGGAGGGCCTTCGGAATTTCTGGGGGAGGGGGTTTGAACGCCCCAACCCCCACCCGGTACGCCACTGGGATGATGGGAGTTGGATGGGTTAACAAGACTAACAATGCGATTGCCCTAGGAAGTACGTCGGTCTGAATAGCTTAAAATGTCTTTTAACGATTGTCCCTTCTTTCAGTTGCAGAATTGCTATCCGCAGAAGTGTCTGTCCCCATACAGAAAACAGATGCACGGATTTAGCGGTGAGTGTGCAGACTGTTTGTCTTCGTGAAGTATTTCACGTAGTTGCTAACTAAGCAAACACAAAGCTATGTGTAGTTTGAAAGTAATTGCATCTCTGTGTTTCCTGGTTGTCAAAGTTGATACGTTGTTTGCGAATAACGAGTTTAGTTGTTGTACAGTTTGATGTTAACACACACAGTTTTTGCAAGTAAGATATGAGTTCTCGTTGTATTATTGTCATTCAGTTTGAGAGGGTATTCTTACTGGCGTATTTACAATTCATGTCACTACGGAAAATCGCAGAAACTTCAGAGACGTCTGAAGGACGCTCTCACAGGGCGACGTTCAATTTGTACTTGACGTATTGTCCTCGTGCTTGCACTTATCAAATTGTGTCTGCAGGGAAAGGAACCTATTACGCGATAATTCATAATATGACCCGCATCAGTGTTGGTTTAAAGTAAGTGCTGAAATTTCTGGTAGCCATGCGAAGCGTTTCTTTGGGAGCTTTGAAGATTGCCAGTGAGCAGTAGCAGGAGGAAGCTAATTACAATTGATGACCAAGAAGATGCAACTATTTTGATTTATTTACATCTAATCAGCTCTGCATGTTTCGGGCGATGTTTTCGCCCATCATCAGGAGCATATCACTGTAACTACAGCTTCTGGTATTGTCCATCGATGTTGCTGCTGGCTAGTGTTGCGTATTACACCCAATACGCAACACCAGCCAGCAGCGACATCAGTGGACAAGACCAGAAGCTGTAGTTACAGTGATATGCTCCTGATGATGGGCGAAAACATCGCCCGAAACATGCAGAGCTGATTAGATGTAAGTAAATCAAAATAGTTGCATCCTGTTGGTTATCAGTTGTAATTACACTACGATGCACCGAAACACGAACGTTAAAATCAGCAGGAAGATGTTTGATGTAGGAGTGAGTGCGTGGAAAAATGTTCGATATTTTAAGTTCTGATGTTCTTGACAGGGCTTCTTGTACGTCAATTTTTCTATTAGAAGATGAATACAGATATGCGATTCATTTAGACACATTCGAGGCTCATAAAGTGAGGTATATTAGACACTATTTTTGTCCTGTCGAAAAGCGATCCTTGCCTTGAATCATTACTTAAAATCGCAGTTGACGTGTTCGTAGAATGCAGTTTTGTCTCAAAGAAAACCTTCCTGAAAGAAATAAAGTCGTACAGAACTAGTCTAGATACTCAAAGAGGGGAAAAGAATTTGAAACTTTTGACTCTGATGATGACAGGCGATGGAGGTGGAGAGTGAATCTGCACAGAAATTTTGTCGCATGTTCAGAGTGAGGAGAAATGGATCCAATCTGAGAAATGCTAGGGTTGTGTTCTTGAAGAGTATTGTGTTTGCTCCGTGTGCAGCAGAAACATAAAACTCTGGGTCATAAGGTGGGAAAGCTAGCCGTCTATCATTAGGACATCATGTGTATTTAGTAGAAATTTGACAGGTTAACGTGGCGTTATTTTGTTCAGGGAATTTTATGTTTCACAAGAGTGTATTCTTGAGATTTTGACCATGAAGTTGGCTGTTTGTGGAAGATTTTTCTTCTACGCAGTAAAACATTTTGAATGTTTTACTTACTGTATGAAGTCGAAAACGTATCTTACATTATTCTGCCTTCCCCTACATCCTTAACTAAACGGAATAAGTAAAAATGTTTCATTTCTTGGAGTGCGCTGTTTAGGATATAAGTGGGTTTGTAATATAAACGGAAAGGTACTTCAAAATATGACTATACGAGATTTTAGGGTCCCTTGGCAGTGCCTGTGAAGAGGGGATTTGGTGACACGTGGTTTGATGAAGTGTACTGAAGTTTCGGAGAAACCGCCTGTGTTCCATCGTCATGGTAGACAAGTAACACAGTGCAATCTGATAATTCAGGCAGAAAGTTTTTCTGAAACGTCTGTATTATATGCACCGACTACAGGGTGTCACATCAGGGAAGAACAAATCGTTCTGCTTGAAAAAAAATTCCTATACTCAAAAGAAATTTCCGGGTAAGGCAATTTCTAATCAAAAACTTTTAATGCAAGCACTGGTCAAGCCGGACCGCTTGTGTGCTGTGATCACGCAGAATTTGTAGATTTTATCTGCCTTTATTTATGTTCTTGTTCTTCTTTTACGGATATTAATTTCACTGAAGCATGTGTGAAAGTTCAGGGATTGTCTCATTCTTCTCCCAGTTCTCCTGTAGTTTCTCTACTTGGAAGATTTGATTATTCATCTTATGGGTCCTATCCTTTTACAGTCTGTCTTATGTTTTATCCGATTTCACAGTACTTTCATTTTTACCGTAAAATGAACAGAAGAGCTCACTTACGGGCTTGGAAGTAGCTGGGAGAATAGTGAAAATGAACCGTAAAGACATAGGGCTTAAGTGCGTGGAAAATATTCAGAATAGAGTCCCGTGACGTGCTGCTTTGAATACGACAATAACACTTACGGATAAGTATCAGATGAATTTCCTAGCTAGCTAAGTGACTTGTGGGTTATCCAAGACCACTCGGCTCTCTGAACTTAGCTATTTTTTTCGTTGTTTACAAGGCCTTTTAAAATCTCAGTCTTCGACCGCTATTTCTGAAACTGATGTTATGAATATGTCGTTTAAAATATGTACATTTTGCCTTCTTATAATAAAACCAACTAGATGCACTAATTTCTCAAATTTATTTTTTGAATAAAACTGTACATATTTCGGACAGTTCCTCTGCCCATCGTCAGGAGTTTTTCACTGTAAAAAGGTATTCAATATTCAACACTTATATTAATATAATCGCCAACATATAGCTTATTATTTATTCAATATAAGCAATTTTATTATTTTATACTAAAATAAATGAAATTATATATAAGATGAATAATTACCAATAAATAGATTTATTGGTAATTATTCATCTTATATGTATAAAATTTTATTTTTAGGTAAGAATTATGTATATAAAGCCTGTAATCCAACAATCCTAAACTTATCTATAAATTAAATAAAAGATACATTTGTTGGATTACAGGCCCAAAATTATTTATACCCTGTTTGTCGTACAGGTTTGCTGACATCCTGCTCGCAAGCTGTCAGCAAACCTGTATGACATATACCATTGCTCTGTGTAGTGTGAAAAACTCCTGATGATGGACAGAGGAACTATCCGAAACATGTATAGTTTTATTCTAAAAATAAATTTGAGAAATTAGTGCATCTAGTTGGTTTTATTATAAGAATTTATCACGATACATGGCCACCTAAACGTCAAATACATTTTGCCCTTCTATATCGTGTCATATTTATATGACGACGCACACATTCTTGTCGTTTTCCTCTGTGCTTTTTGGCTTGTCTGACACAACTGATACGCGGCTGTCGTTGACAGAGCAATCTGACGCACCTTTGGAATAATGATCAGCAGGGGACGTCTCATGTATCGAGCTGGAAAAGTTTTTGTCTTTTTATCCACCAAAAGTCTCACTCTTGGACAACTGGACCAGCGCTTGTGGGGTGTGAAACCCACGTCTAACCGCCTGAGTTTCTCTTCATATATGTCAAGCTGAGGGCAAATAACGCCACAAGACTGAAAGTTGTATGTAGCATTCTTGTCCAGTGATGCGGTCTGGAGAAGACTGCTACATTGCGGGTAATTACGCCGTGTAGTGTGACAAATGGTTGCCAGAATTACTGGAGAAAGTGCTGCCTTTATTCTCGGGTTAGCGGAATTCTTACTCTTGTGCTCTGATGATGGCGAAGCATTCTGCTCCTACACTTTGGTTCCTTACAACCAAAACACAAGACATCGTATGTCAGAAGACATTAATCTGCAATACGCATTACATTTGATGAGCAACGTAGAATCGCCCTGAGAACATCAAATCTGCCATGCCGTTACCGATTTGTAAATGTCAGGCGTCTGCAATTTGAATTCTGCAATTGTACTTGAAGAATGAGTTTGAAGTCCAGCAAAACTGTAATATTCGATACGTTTCTCGTCATATCGTGCAGCAGTTCTGCTTTATTACTCCCTCTGCTTGGATCTCATCTTGTATTGACTGTGCCGGTTTTCTCTTCATCTCTTCATGAAGCCCCAAGGATATTGACTGCATCCAGCCACCCACCCACCCACTCACACACACACACACACACACACACACACACACACTGTGTATACGTGTTTCATATTTACCATGACAACCAGTGCTGCTTTGAAAGTGAACTGACATTCGTGAATTCAAGCTCACTTATGTAAATAAATGAGAATGAAAAACAGCACTAATAAACTCCATCATATACATGTCGCAGTGTCCTGTACACCATTCTTTCCTTCTTGTTTTTTATTTCTTCTCCACGTCAATTTTCTGCCTTTAATTTTTTTTCTGATCTTTCTTCTTCTCACCTAATGTATCCGATCCCTTAGTAGCGTTTGTAATTTTACGAAACCAAGTTACAGAAGGAGAAAAATTACGCGAGATTAGAGCTGATCACAGCGGTGTTTCTGGGGGTGTAGGCCGTCTGGGGAGTAACGCTGTTGCTGCATGAGAGTGGCTCCCGGCTTTCCGAAGCAACGTGGTGCCTTCATCTTCAGGGGCCAAGCAGTCTGCTTAGATTGCTCTATCGTTGAAGACGGAGGCAATACGTTTCTTCGAAAGGTTGGGAAGCAGTCACCAGAAATACGAGGGACCTAAATAGTAAGGGGAGAAAAATTAGTTTCGTATCCGGTTTGCCAAACACAAATGCGATAAAAACAGGCTATTTTCAACGAGTAAAGTTTGAAATACCCTTGTCTGGAAGAATAATGTGAGGAAAAAAGTGTAAACTGTTGATATCAGCCGTCTGCCATGACTAGTTTATACACGGTGTCATGCGGAGTGGTTTGATATCTTTCTGCTGCCATGTTAACCTCAGACGGCCATAAACCCGATGTTTCTTGCCGCTAACCTCAAAATTGATTACCTCGGATTAAGCAAAGCGGCAACTCTGTAAAAAGAAAGGAGTGGCAGGGGTTAAAATCAAAGATGCTTAGTTATGACTTTGATTTCATTACAAGAGATCACTCTGCTTGTGATTCTTAGGTAATTGAAGACTCTGTTTTTTAACTCCAAACACTAACCGACTTAACGCAATTTAAAGTTACTCATTTTCAGACTTACACATTCTGGGAATTACAATGAAATGGAAACAGTGATATTTTGAAACGCGGAATTTTTGCTTGCGGAAATTAAAGTGCATCGACATGAAATTGATGTAAAAAATGCTGCAGGGCGATAACACAGGCTGCGAAGCTATCATACTGCTGGAGATCATGTTCCGGTCTGTTGGAATTTGGATTGCAACTAGACTACATAGTATACACATAGGGTACGTAATCTTGGCAGAGGACATCCCGTTGTGTTTAAAGTAAATATTAAAATGAAATTAAAAAAAATATATATATACACTCCGTCTGGCACAGCTATCTTTCTTATTTCTATAATAATAATAATAATAATAATAATAATAATAATAATAATAATAATAATAATAATAAGCGTGGTAGCACAGTGGTTAAGGTGCTGTGCTACAAATCGGAAGGTCGCTGGTTCGATCCCAGCTGGTGTCAGTGGATTTTTCATTGACATAAAATCCTTCCGATCGCACTATGGCCCTGGGGT
>Ga0123352_10009758_pt1 | contig 15044 bp, 12 predicted proteins | sample TergutLab28metaG_FD_89700 | JGI IMG/M metagenome (GOLD analysis project Ga0123352, IMG submission 89700) | Labiotermes labralis P1 segment gut microbial communities from Petit-Saut dam, French Guiana - Lab288 P1 | ecosystem: Host-associated > Arthropoda: Insects > Digestive system > Gut ... | reverse complement strand
CGCCTGTCATCTTGAGTGATCTCATCCACTCTCTCCTTGTTGCGTTCAGTTGAGGCTGTTCGAGGGCGACTGCTCCGAGGCTGATCTTGGATGCTCATGTTCCCATCTTTAAAATGTTTCACCCATCTTCAAACACTGCTCACACCCATGCACACACTTCCATAATCACGCTGAAGTCTCTGGTTAATTTCTGCAGCAGGGATTTCCTCTTTAACGAGAAATCGATGATAGCACGCTGGCGAAACAACATATCGTTGTCGGCCATTTTGTTAGGAGTGATACTGGTCACATGATGCAAGCTATTGACGTCATGAGACATTCAAGGATAACACAACAGCTGGTTCCATCTACCACCATACTCTCCTTCGTCTGCTGTTCCCGGTTTGCATGCAAAATATGGTTGCTCATGACTTTCGGTACGACCCACGTGTAATGAACTTTATATAGGACAAAACACTGTAAAAATTTGCAACTGACTCTGGTTAAGCTGATGTACCATTTTCATCCATTGCCCCTAGGTACTTAACCATTCAAAGAGCCTTGTTCATATTTAATTTGACTCTTGATGCCATTTGACCCAGCTCTGAACTGAATCATCTGGAAGGTTTAATTAAACTTTTAGACAAAAACAAAGCCACGCTGTTATATTTTCTTTCATTATTGCACGAACAGGCAGGCACTTTACAGGCTTTGAACATGTGAACAGTTTCCAAACAGGGCCTCATTTTGCAGCATTCACACATAAAGTTTTAGGTACACAATGAATCTTTGTAACTGTATTAATTGTTGAACATTGAGTTACCACCTCACCCTGCCATGACCTATTTGGAAGCGAGAAGGGAGTTTGAAAGTTTGATTTCAAAACTTCTTGGGTAGGAAGTACCTGCAATATCTGAGCCTAGATTGGCGAATATTAGTAAAATGAATCTCAGAGAAATAAGATGTGAGGGTCTAGATTGGATTTAGCTGGCTCAGCATAGAGTCAGTTGGCAGGCAAGTGCAGGCGTCAAATGAGTCTATAGGTTCTGCAACAGCAGATAACTATGTGGCCAGCTGAGCTGGTGTGAAGTTGCTTTATGAAGGCAGTCATTCACTGATGCAGAATGCTGTTTGTGTGGTGTGTTATTTCTTTGAAGCATTAAATGTCCCTTTTTGTTGTTTACTGTGGTCAATTACCAAAATTTATGGTTTATTTTATTATAATGTTTTCAGGGCAGAACACCTTTGCATGTCAGTTCATGGCAGGGTCATGTGGATATGGTGGCATTGCTGCTTACTGTTGGTGGTGCAGATGTAAATGCAACAGACAATGAAAATCGGACAGCACTTCATTCAGCATCATGGCAGGGTCATGCTTCTATTGTGAGGTTACTCCTGGAACACGGAGCAAGGCCAGATCATACCTGCAATCAGGGTGCAACTGCACTAGGTGAGATGGCATTGAAAGGAGAAGGAAAATTTTGACCAGTCATATGAAACACAAATACACTGTGTGGCAAGTTTTTTGTATTATAACTTCTCTCTTCCTACAAACTTAAAAAAAAAAAAAAAACAAAATTCAATTTTCATTAAAATCTATACTGAAGATGAAGTTGTGATTGTGTTTGTGTTTTGTAGTTTAACAAATTTCTGCAGCATGTTGCTGAAATCTAATTCACATAAGACACAGCAGGTACTGTAATGTAAGTTAATTGAAACTTGATAAGTGTGACTGATAGCTAATGTTTTAATGTCAAGAAATTTGCTTTATAGGTAATTTGGTATTTCTTGTGTTTTGTTAAATGTTTGTAATTTTGTACTGTGTTTTTGTGGCTTGTTTTTATTCACAGGCATTGAATGATGTCTTGAAACTTCAGTGTACTTATCCTCTATCACTTGTTTCAGCTGGTTTAACTGCGTGTCATTTTTGTGTAGTGACATGCCTAATCTCATTATGTGTAAATTTAATACTTTTGTGTTTTGTATCTTAACAAGAACTGAGAGTTTTTTCCAGATAATAGTTGCATCTCAGGTAAGTATTAACATTTTTTATCAGCAGGGCTTAAGTTCAAAATAAATGATTTCCATCGCTTTGCACTATCTTAATGAAAAACTTTGCTTATTATTATTATTAGAAAGAGATGTACCATCTGTGACCATCATGTGTCATGTGACAGTAATGTATCCAGACATTTTTAACAAGGAGTGAGAAAAAATGTTACATGGCAGTAACAGTAGCCTGTGAAAATTTTTACTTCAAACCTGTACTTCTCTTACTCTTGAAACACATGATAATATGGTTACCGATGCCTCCTCACTCTTTGTTTACGTAATCTTGAGTAAAAAGAACTGTGGCTAGTACGTGGGCTTCGGTCTGCACCAGTAACTGTTGAAAGATAAGTAAAATATGCAATGGCTTTAATGTAGGGGAGATGGTGTAAAGAACTGGTAGATATATGCCCTTTCATAGAACTGGTTTCACTTCATATCTCGACTTCTCTGGACACACTTCATAGCCAGTGGTTGTGGCTGCCAAGGTCACACTCCAGTTCTGCCATCTGCCACCTTCTTTTTATTAAGTAAGCCAGAGAAAGAAGAATTGCAGCTGGTACGTGGCTGCAGCAGCAGTGCTTAAACATAAACAAGGACTTTCAATTTCTCATAATGTTGGAAGAATGGGCACCATGTTTATGAATAACTTATGTATAAGGCCATGTACAGACTTGAGCATTCTGTTGAAAGTAACAATGTAACATGATTGCACGGGGTTCTGCTCGCCCCGAGGTATAGGTTCCAACAAGACGGCGCGCATTTTGGCAAACGGGCTGCCCGCTGTGATCCACCAGTGTTCGCTGCTCCTGATGGCAAGACGTCTCTACAGGTAGCTAGCACGCCCTTCATATTTGTACATCACATGTTGTCCAGAAGTAAAAAGCGACAATAAAGATGCTTGTGGTAAAGAGTTGTACAGAAAGAGATCTGTGTACAGTGATACCGGTTCGTTAGCAGATTTGAAGTGCCAAGAATTTAGTGGATGGTACAAAAAATTTACTCGAATGGCAGCAACAGATTTTGAACTACTGGTGAATTTAGTGAGTCTGAAAATTGTAAAAAGTGGTACCTGATTCCAAGCAGCTATTCTGGCTCAAGAGAGATTGGCAGTAACATTGTGATTTTGAGCCTCAGGTGACACATACTCCCATCTGCAATATCTTTTCCAAATTTCTAAACAAATAATCAGTCAACTTGTACCCAAAGTGTGTCAAGCTACTGCTGAGGCACTGATGGAAAACATACAGCAAAAAAATTGTGTATTGTACAGAGCACACTGTTTTGCAAAATATGTAACTAACAAACTACTTTTAATAATTGAACTTTAGTTTACAGATTTTAAAGGCACAATAGATCACTCAGAATTACTTCTTCTGAACCAGCAGCAAAGGAAGGAGTGGTGGGAGAGGAAACCTGGAATGTTGGTGATGGAGTGAAGATATGATATGAAACATCAAAAAGCCTCGGAACGGCAGCTAATATGTTATGGCTTATTTTGTGCTGCACTTTATTCCTGGTGGGCGGCCAATAATTTCACATCTTGTTGGCAATGAAAGTGCCAAAATTTCGGCATTCGTCGTCTGTGTAGCTGGCTGCCTCAGCTGATGATGTCATTATAGCAAATGCCTTTGTTACTGTCCTATTTGCCTTGGGATGGGTGGGTTTGTAGCTTCACTTCTGTCGCTTAGTGAACCTGAAGATCTTATCTCAGTCTAATTTACACAGGAGGTCCTTACAAGGCCCTCGATTGACTATTCTGGCTGATACACATACAGTACGTAGTTCTTGGGGTTTTTCTTTATTTTATTTGTAGAAGTTCACTCTCGGTTTACAGGAACTATCAGATTATAAACATTAGCAGGTGTATCCATGATACTTGCACTCACAGTTACATGTCACTCTTTAATTGAAAATTTATTTTAAAACAGTCCCAAACTGACAGAGCACCCAATTTTCATGCACACACTACTCCAACTGCCAAAGCAATGTGTCGCCTCACTTGCATATTCTGCACTGTCCATTCCATATACCCCCCTATGTACTAAGAAACACTGAACAGCAAAACTACTACCAACTTGACACTTGATAGATGTTTTGTCCAGTCTCAAGCTTTTGAATGCCTTAACTGCCCTTACACACTCCTGCTCTTCTCCCCTAGTTTTGTTATTTACAGCCAAAGGAATTTACTTGAAACAAGCTCGTTCAGGGTTTGAACTTGAATTGCCCATCTATTTCAGGACTTCAACCTGAAAGGCCAGTAAACCTTCTCCAGCGTTTCGTATTCTTCCTTTTCTTTCATCTGCTTCTTTGGTGGGAGAGGCATAGGAAGAGAATCAACAATCTAATTAGTACTTTTGTGTTTGCAACAGGTTCTCCATCTGCTGCCATGTGTTCACTTCTAACAATATGGAAAATTTCAACAATCAAATACCAACTATTTCTAAATCATATTGTACTTTCGATTAAAGCATATTTTTCAGTTGAATATGCATCTTTAATAAGTATTTAGTCTTTAGAGTCCGTGTGTCCCAGGCATAAGATAGCATTTAAAACCCCTCCTGGTGCAGATAGTAGTGAGCACTGAATCATGTCCTAACTTGCTGTAGTGGTGTAAACGATAATAAGGTGGATCAGCCTGAGCAGCAAACCAGACACAGTGAATGTTACAGTAACACCGTCCACATCTCTGAATCTGTGTTACATTACACTGTTCTGTTGCAGCAGAATGCTCAAGTCTGTACACTGTCTAACATACAAAATGTAACATTTTACCATAAAACTGTTGTTACAACAGACTGCTCATAATAAGGCACACATATAATAAGGAACTTTCACTCTATGTAAATTATTGGCTTCATGGGTTTATGAATTAAATTAATGTTATTGTGACATGTGCTAGGCTTTCCTGTTTTTCTTGCAGGAATAGCTGCTCAAGAAGGTCATGAAGCATGTGTGAGGGCGCTTCTAACCCACGGTGCTGATCCCAACCACTCAGATCGCTGTGGACGCAATGCATTGAGAGTTGCAGTGAAGAGTGGCCATGATTCTGTTGTGAGGCTGCTGGAAGAGTTTTCTGCCAGTCAGAAGCAGCAGCTGGGTCGGCCAGGGATCAGTGGTGGTGAGAAGTGTTACGTTGGCATAAGCAATTTACAAATATTGTACATCAACATCTCATTGTAATGTATCACATTAAGGTATAAAAAAAATCACTCATGACACCAAAGATGCAGTAAGTTTTGAAACAAAACAGAGCAAAGTTTTTTGTGTATGTGTTTGTGTGTGTGTGTAAATAGAGACACAGTCGAAATTTACCAACGTCTTAAATGAGTCTGAAAGTGAGCAATGTTTGTAGCCCTGCAAATGTTCAAGCAATGATCATTTTCATCCCACGTTATGACATAGCATGACTATTGTAATTATCATCACAGCAGCATAAATTCTGTCTTATAGGAGACATAAATCACAAATTTTCTCTGCACAGAGGACATTTACATGAACATTCTGGGAATCCAAGTTTTTGGTCTACATCTTCGTATTTGCCAATTAGCAAACCCGATTTTAACAACATGTTGAAACTTAAATTGTGTTTGGTTGGGTCTTTTTTGTCATTTTCATGCCCTTCCATCTTGTAGGAAAGCAGTTAATTCCACAATGTCCCAATAAGCGTTTGGCTTAGTGGCATGTTTTGTGAAAAGGAAATTGTTGTTGTGTGTTTGTACAGAAGTTGGAACCACACATTTGCATTCGGGATGACGCACATTCTCAGAAATATCATGCAGCTCTTCTGCTCCACAGATTATACAGTGTGTATGATTAATGTGGTCTTTAATGTGAAGTGTATCTGGTCTGTGAAAAATACTTGTGTTAGTAAATATCCACCATTATCAGTTTAATTTCATATGAGATTTGCATATTTGACTCTTTTCAGTGTGTAAATGCCTTTGCTCTTGTGTCTCAGTTTAATTCTATGAGCATATAGCCTTAGTCATCTCCTGAACAATTTTGGACCTTATATGAAATTCCATACTGTGATAAGTGATATATTTGAACTCATTTCCCACTACATCCTCATTCTGAGGTCCATGATCTTCCTGGTGTTTTTTACATTAATACAATTCCACTTTCAAAAGTGTATCTTCTTCAGAAAATCTGGGACTAATTGATTTCACATTTGATTATTCTCGTGTGTGTGTGTGTGTGTGCGCGCATGTTCATGCATGTGTGTGTGTGTGTGTGTGTGTGTGCGCACGCGTGTTCATGCATGCATGTGTGAGCACGTGTGCGTGCCTGAACTTGATGAACCAGATGGCACATTGTGTTTTTTCGTGATTGTACACTGTCATACTGCCCATCTTAAGCATTAAGTTTATTCAGAAACAAACTCCATTGGCCTGGTATGTCAAATGAAATTGTGTTTCATTAAGTCTGATCCAAAACATTTAAATCATAGAAAAATGTTTCAACTTGAGTGATTTTTTTGTACCTTACATTTTGTATGTGTGTTAATATTCATTATTCATGTAGAGAAGAAATTTGTTTTAGGGAAGTAGAACGTAGAACTTAAAGAAGTTAATAATTAAAGAATCTAGTGTAGTTTTATTTGATTTGTTTTTGTACAAGGGTCAGTCAGAAAGAAATATCTCATATTTCTTATCTCCATAGACCCTTCCTTTTATGGCAGAAAGAAATGCTTGATCATTGAAATCCTTGAACTTTCTCAATCATTTTCCAGTAGTCTCAGCTGTTTCATTCTTGAGATGGCAGCACTGCAGTTGAGTCTCAAATGGCAGAGATTGATGTGCCTTTAAAACATTGAGCATTGATCATGTTCTTGTTTGCTGACAGTGAGAAGCCAGCTTGTATTCATGATTGTTTGCCAAAAGTGTATGATGAAGCAGAGAAACTTTGAACATAAATTCTTCTAAGCAGTTGTTTTGTACCAGATTGAAGAAACAAACAGGAGGATCAACACACCTTGACAAACAGTGGAGAGTTTTCCTCTGCATGCCATAGTGCCTGAGAACATTCACCAGGTGCATGAACTTATACACAGTAACCAGCACATAAAATACATGAATTATACTTCTCCCTTCCCATTAATGAAGAAATGTAATATCAGTTACTGAATAGCTTGGCTGCCTCAAGGTCTGTACTGACTGGGTGCCACACATGCTGTCAGACACACACAGAGAGGAAAGGAAAACAGTTGCTACTTTTCTCTTGCAGCGATACAGTGCAAGTGGTAAGGGCTTCATGTTGCAAATTGTAATGGGATGAAACCTAGTTCCACAATTCAGAACAGTCGCTGGATTGGCCCACATGACTTTGCCAAAGAAGACTCAATTCAAGAGTGTGCTGTTATCAGGAAAAATCATGGCTGCAGTCTTTTGGGTTGAGAAAGGTGTTTCGTGTGAACTCTTTCCCTGGGGGACACTAGTAAATTCTCTGACAGTTATATTGAATCGCTTAGGGGTGAATGTGCATGCCTTCATTGAGTTTGTCCAACAAGAAAAATGTCAGAAGTGTATCTTTTCCATGAAAATGCCTGGCTGCCCAAAATTGTGGGCACTGCTGAGACCATCATGAAAGTTTTATCTGTAGTGTTGGCACACCCACCCTATTCTCTGACCTCGCACTGTCACATTTTCATTGGTTTGGTCCCTTGCAAGAAGCCTATGAAGACACTTCATTGTTTATGATGGGACACTGCAGAATGCCACATTCCAGCCACTGCAATGGAAGAAGACAAACTTCTGTGAGGCATAAACACAGATACTCTTTAGAAGGTGAAAGAAGGCTGCTGTTGGCAAAGATGGAGACTATATTGAAAAATGACTATGCCTTCAGCATGGTTGTAGCAAAGTTGTATGACATTTTCACATGTATACCTCCGACAGAACATGAAAAAAAAATAGGGGTCATTACTTTCTGACTGACCTGCATATAAAATCATACTTATTGTCAGTATTTTAAGTGCCTAATTGTGAGTCGGGGTTGTAATAACTGTGTCATGGAGTAGCTAGCAGCTGTTTGGCAAGTAATGAGAATTTTTAAATTTGATGACTCAGTAAACCATAACACACCACATCTTGTTCACGTGTCGGTGAAAACCTACCAGTGTATAAATCACATGAGTGATTTTCATGTACAGTATACTAGACCATCCATTTTATTAAGATTCAACTGACGGACAAGGTGTGCATAGCATGTGTTGAGATCAGGCTTAAATGGGGGTTGTGCCAAAGTCAGGCAGGGAATTTTTGCTGTGGTTACATGAGCATTATATACACTGCAAATGTAAACCTAATTATTTTTGCTTCCATCAATTTTATGTATGTGTTTTTATATTTATTTTTGGGACATGACTAAGACTTGAAAAATAGATTAAAATTAAGGGTGACTGCACCATACATTCTGTGAGGCTGTTCATCTGTCAGCAACTTTGGAAAAAGGATAACATATAGGTTTTGCAACACAAGACTCCATTGAGAGCAGTCAGACACTGCTAAGTGAAGTGTGAATACAAAAGGAGTTGCATACAAAGATACCTGGAATTTTGCTGCTTGAAATAATGGAGGAGCTATGCATGCTTTATTGTTTGGGTATGATTAATGAAGAGCAGCTCCTTCCAGATGCTGAATGAAAAGCAGGTCACTGTCCAGATGTTCAGGTCTGCAGTACCTGGCATCATTAGTCTTGCAGGAAAGTATCTTCTGAAAACTTCAAAACCTGAGACTTCCTTATCAAATATAGGGACTGTGGGTTTCTCTATGCAGATGAATTTATTTCCAACTTATTACACAGACTATGTATAATATTAACCCTTGGATTACAGAGCAAAAAACTTCCTACATATACTGTACAGGCAGGTCTCACTTTACACTAAAGTTATGCTCCTGAAAAACATGGCACTAATTGGAACACAAAATTTCCATTTAAAACAGTGTTTTTCCTTGCAGTTAGGGGTTTGCAACCTCATCCAGTCTAATGTACAACTACTATGCCACTTTTGGACATACAGACCTGTAGAGTATATATGTTGTGTATGTGTACTGTATATGCAGAATATATACTTTTCTATTCAGTATACATACATATCTGTACTCTTTATATATATATATATATATATTCATTTCTAATGCAATAAAAGTGTAAGAGACTCACATCCATAGTTTTTGGTATGGTTCATTCTGAAAGAACTGTGATAGTCTTGCTACACAAATAGAAACGTTTCTCATAGTGTTGGCATGTAATGTTATCTAAACACTTAGCACTTTCTTGAATTCTATCAGCATTATCAAGAATTGTACATACTGTTGTGGCTAGTGGGGGTCGGTAAACCCATTCCTGCCAACCTTCTTATAGTGGCTGGCATTGTATCCTCGCCATTGCCACTTAACAGTTTAGTAGAACAGACTTGAACTGCTGTACCAACGTAGCATTCACTAAGACGTGCTAACCACACAAGATTGAAAGTCCAATTAGTAGCTGAAAAGAAATTGTACAGGTCAGACGCAATGCCCATACTTTACTGGTAGCTAACATGAGCACTGAACAGTTAGGCACATGTGGGATTATCTTTTACAGGACCAACTTGCTAGGGAAACCTTTTACACGTTACATAATCACTCCCTTCTTCCATCGTAAAAACAACAAAACCTTCTCATTTCCATATATTAAAGTATCCCGTAAAGAATTTACTTATCTCCAGGTGTACTAGGCTCATGATGTATAAAATTAAAATATTTCCCTCAAAGTTACTACTATGGTTATCACAATTTTGCATGCTTTGAACAATTTTAAGTATTAAGTTTCCCACAAATCTAGTACATCAAAGTTCTAATCAAAATTTACCAATACTCCTGTAACAAATCAACCTATTCAAGAAAGTACGTGGGTCAGGATTATATCTACATCTTTACCTCAGCTTATGTCCCAGTGGAATGTAGACAGAATACGGGCTGCATCTTTCGTTATGAAAATATATTCTGAAGTAATCTACTATGCCACACCTAAAAGCTTAATTATGCATGGTTTCAACTCATTTCTACAACCAAGGGGCTTATCAACGAAAAGACTGGCTCATCTACATAATTTCAGTCACTCCAATTTTATAACACTTTCAAGTATAGAAACTTTGTAAGTCATTTCCATTGCCATTTAGGTTATGGATGCACTACACACCATTCACATGGTATGAACAGGAAAATTGAGCTATAACACTCATTTTAAGTACTTTTCCAGAGTACTCAAGCTATGCAACTGCTCTCCGTTAAAGACTGATCACATAGACACTGCATGTCAGTCCTACAGGCCGGTACACACGCTCACAGAAACTCCTAACTTGGCACTTTTGGGGTCCACATATACAGGCCTAAAGGAATGTGACTGTTACTAAGTGGATGCAACATGATACAGTCTTCCTGCTGTTAGCACATGTAGATTGCTGATCCTACTATATCATTACAATTATGAAATTTTCCAATGTGCCAACATACAAATTTTTCAAAAATAAACTTTGCATGGTTATATGTATAAAGTCACCACAATTCAGTACAGTTTCCCCTTACTTAAACTGTGATGCATCCTGCATCATAGCTTTTTCCATCAGTAAAGTCGAACAAAGTCTTTTCAAATTCCCAAATTCTAAACACAAACAAAATGTCAACAATTCGGACACCTTTTTTCAGGTCGGCTTATTACACTTTATTTATGTCGGTACTGATTGTCTTTGCTGCTGTTTCACTTGGATGGCTGTAAGTGATGTAGCTTTACAATTCTCACTGAAGTTGGTAAGAGAGCCAACACTGTCCAAGAGGAAACTGAATGAGCAGCTTGATTATATCTCCTATAGAAGATAAGTGCAGGCACAGATCGCCTGTACCAAGTTCCATTCAACCAAAAATTATCACGTGATTTCAAAAGGTGGTGTAAATTTTCAAGTTGTGTTAAAGCAAACTGCATAAAACAATACCTGCCTGTACTGGTTACATTGTGTACCCATATTTTTTAAATCATTTTATTGGCATTTTTTCCCTGCAAAGTTTGATTCATAGATTCAAAGACAAAAATTGCTTTTATATGTTTCATTTCTCATACAACTATATAGAATGAAATACATAAAAATTTTTGAGGACAAGAAAATAGTTTAGAGGAGAAGTGTGAATTAAATTTCTCTATATTATGATTGCTCCTTGCAGTTGTTACATGTTATTTGAAGTGTCTTGATAGAATGGTCCTTGCACACCCATTCTGAGCAATGACAAGATTTCCAGTCTGTTTCTTTGTGCTTAGCTGTTGGGTGAATATAACGTCTTCCATGCCATCTTCTTCAGTCTTTCCTCACAGTTGTATTGAAAGCTGGTTGTTTGCAAGGGACACCCATTGTTCTCTTGGCCCTGTAAGTATGTCTGTTGATATTTCCACTTTCAGCCCTTCTTGTACATGGTCTTACCATATCTTCTCCCAGAGACAGCAGATACAGACATCTTCATTGATTCTTCTTTTGTTGCCAGTCAGGATATTTCAGCATCCACTGGACAAATGCATTGATACAAGCAAAATCAATGAAGTAGAGGAATGTTTTCAAAGGCCAATGCCTTTTCGATCTCATACAAGTATATTCCCTCAACAAGCTTCTCTAGGGCTAGGAATGTCTGCAGAGAGGAGTTTTACCATCCCTGCTATAGAGTCTGGTTGTGGATGAACTAATAGAGGGACTCACAGAGAATGGCTACTACACACTATGATATTGCTATCCAAATCAGTGGAAAATTTTCAGTCACTGTCTCGGAGCTTCTTAAGGAGACTTTGGGAATGGTACGGCAGTGGTGCGATAGAACTCCGCTGTCATTCATTCCACAAAAGATGGTGGTAGTTCCATTTACAAGGAAGAGAGATTTAAGGGGCCGCAAGGAACCAACCATCTCTAGACATAAACTACAGCTAGCTACTGAATTAACGTTCCTCAGATTCATACTTGGACAAGGGGTTGATGTGGGAGGCACAGCTGGAGAATGCAATAAATAAGGCCTTACAGGGCCTTCTGGACCTGTAGGGGGCACATTTGGCAAAACCTGGTGCCTGAAGCCTAGAGTGCTTCATTGGATCTTCACCATGGTAATCAGATCCATTTTGACCTATGGCTCTGTGGTTTGGTGACCAGGGTAAGATACATAGTCAGCAGGATGGAGCTCAATAAACTGCAGAGATTAGCTTGTCTGGCCATAAATGGGGCAACGAGAACAACCCTAACAGCACCAATAGAGGTTCTTCTGGGACTTCCATCTCTACTTGTGATAATTGAGGCGGAGGCCAAAGCAGCGATCTACAGACTTATGTGCAACCGTCAGCAGAAACCCAAATCCACTAACAATGGTCACACTAAAAAATCTTGGGAATGGAGCATGAACCCATCTTACTTATGGGGACAGATAAAATGATACCAAGATATGCCTAAGTCATTCAAGATCCAACTTCCTGACAAGTGTGAATGGCAAAATGAGTTTAGCCCAAGTAAGATGGGGGTCTGGTCTGGTATATGGACTGGTCCAAAACTAATGTAGGCACTGATGCTGGGTTTTATAGATGGGGCTTGAAAAGGGGGCATGCATAATGGAGAATACATAAAATGGCTGCAAAGATAGGAACATATACATTCTGTCGGATAGTCAAACAGCGATTAAGGCACATTATAATTTCCAGATAGACTCCACACTAGTCTGTGATTGTCATCAGTCCCTGTTGAAACTGGCAGAATATAATAGGGTTCAACTAGTATGGGTGCTAGGAGACATTGGAATGGATGGAAATGAAGTAGGTGACCAACTGGCTAGAGAAGGCTCCTCACATCCACTCATAGGCCGGCACTTTGAATATCTGTGATGGTTGCCAAGGAAGTGGTCAGGGACTGGACAAACAGGAAACATGAGCAGTGTTGGCAATCCATACATGGACAAAGGCAGGCTTAGGGCTTTCATAAAATACACTGTCTGCTAAAAAAAACTGGAAAATTGATCAGTCTGGACTGAAACCAGTGAAGAATAATGACAGGGCTGGTAAACAGTCCCAAGCAGGCATCTGAAATGGCCTCACAAGTTCTCTGTGACTGTGAGGCTTTGGCCACATTAAGATTCAGGCACCTGGCTTAACATTTTATGAAGCCAAGTGACTTTGAAGACATTTGTACCAGCAGGATACTGCACTTTATTCCAGCTGCAGGGCTGCTAGATGCATGATTGTAAGGGCTGCTCAAAGGATCAAATATGATTGAGTGCATGGCACACTAACATCCCTGCCCTCCTTGTACTCTATTCTATTCATATTGTGTTTCCCATGGTGACTCAGAAGAGGGGGTAATTTATTCCAAACTTTTTGTCCATATTTTGCTTCATAACCTGCAACTCTATCACTATCAGTATCACTATTATCTGATGCAATCACATTATATCCATCAGAATCAATTGTTTCTATAGACACATGGTTACATTCTTCTTGACCAGAATGTTCACTAGGTACTTGTGCGTCTTCACTTGTCTCACATCTGTCAGTTTCACTTACATATGTCACTGTTATGTGACTGGGCTTCAAGCTCCTCATGCAGTTTTTTCTGTAGCCTCCCATCTTGCTTTATAAGGATCCATACTGTTCACAGACAAGCAAGTGCAAACTTTTGATGATTCAGCCTGTAGTGAACTGAGGCGTGGCAGTGGAATCATGAGTCGCAACTCCAGCAGTGAGGGTTCCCAACATGTGACTGAAAAAACTGAGCTTTTTAGTTAGTCAGCTGTCCTGCAGATGAGCTAGTATCGACACTTTTGCAATTCTTATGTGTTAGATGAATTATATAATAAGTTTTGTCAGAACACATATTTGAGGCTTTTTTTACTAACATAGATAGAAAAATGGTCCAGTGAGGTTTGAAAAAAACATACCATTCTAAAAAAAATATATTCACCACAGAATGATAATTCTCTGTCATGGGAACTTCAGAGAACAAATATAAAAATTGGTGAGATGGTTAGTGTATACCACCGAAAACTGTTCGAGAAAAGACGAAGCCTGGGTACATTTTGTACATGGTCTGTAAACTAAGGGTTAAGTGTGGGTTTCCCATGTGTCTGTTTAACACTGCCTCCACTTTCTCCACCATTTCCATTTGATTAACTTACAGAATTTGTTTGTAGTTATGGTGGCAGATGTCATAGTGCATTCATCTGCATTTACAAAATCTACTTTATTTAGTGGGTTTGAAATTAACTTCCTCCCCTCTTCCACAACAGCCTCCTCATTATCTTTGTCAGAGTCTTTATTACTTTGCAGAGTCGGTAGTACCCTGCTGTGCAGATTGCAGTCATTTCTGGCATTGATTCTCTTCCATTGCACATAATCATGGATCTGTTCACACAACTCAAACTCCACATTGTAAACATGGACCATAAATTGAGGCTCCAAAATGATGCATGGACTGAACTTTTTGTCTTAAATGCAGGAAACCCCCGAAATGAGAGAACTGAAATCCATAAATATTGTATGTTATTTGTATTGGGTTGTGGCCCAAATCACAAAGCAAAAGGAACCTTAAAACCCTCAAATTGGTTTTCTGCTGTATCTTCCTATAAGTAGTCTTACTTTCCTATCTATAGACATAACTTGGGGGGGGGGGAGCAAGTGCCCCACCCCCCCAATATTTTTTCTACATAAGATTTTGTTTTTTTTTGGCCATAGTTGAAGAGGGTTTGAATTGGGGTTGAGAGTGGGGAAAGGGTTGTATGTATGTATGTATGTTAAGGGCTGGTTTAAACCAAACTTCCCCCTCTTTCTAACTTGATTCCTTCATAAATTAAAGTTTCTGATACCCATGTTTGATTTTGCTGTTCTCCCCCCCCCCCCCCCCCCCCCCGCCCCTTTGTGCATCGGTTCCCCCTTTCCTCTCCTACCCATCGTGGTCTCTCTGTTTTTTCTTAGGCTAGCGGACGTAAAGACCACACTACACACACAACCACGGTTAAAAT
>Ga0123352_10009756_pt1 | contig 15047 bp, 5 predicted proteins | sample TergutLab28metaG_FD_89700 | JGI IMG/M metagenome (GOLD analysis project Ga0123352, IMG submission 89700) | Labiotermes labralis P1 segment gut microbial communities from Petit-Saut dam, French Guiana - Lab288 P1 | ecosystem: Host-associated > Arthropoda: Insects > Digestive system > Gut ... | reverse complement strand
TGCCAACAAGCATATGAGAGAATGGTTATGAAAATAGTGCCAACAAGTATATAAGAGAATGGTTATAAAAATAGTGCCAAAAAGTATATGAGAGAATGGTTATGAATAAGATGCCAACAAATATATGAGAGGATGCTTATGAAAATAGTGCCAAAACGTATATGAGAGAATGGTTATGAGTATAGTGCCAACAAATATATGTGAGGATGGTTATGAATATAGTGCCAACAAATATATGAGAGGGTGGTTATGAATAGAGTGCTAACACATATATGAGAGAATGTTTATGAATATAGTGCCAACAAGTGTTTGTGAGAATGGTTATGAATATAGTGCCAACAAATATATGAGATAATGGTTATGAATATAGTGCCAACAAATATATGAGAGGGTGTTTGTGAATAGAGTGCCAACAAATATATGAGAGGATGGTTATGATTAGAGTGCCAACAAATATATGAGAGGGTGGTTATGAATATAGTGCCAACAGGTATATGGCAGAATGGTTATGAATATAGTGCCAACAAATGTATGAGCGGATGGTTATGAATAGAGTGGCAACAAATATATGAGAGGATGGTAATGAATAGAGTGCTAACAAATATATGAGAAAATGTTTATGAATATATTGCAAACAAGTATTTGAGAGTGTAGTTATGAATACAGTGTCAACAAATATATGAGAATATGGTTATGAATAGAGTGCCAACAAATATATGAGAGAATGTTTATGAATATAGTGCCAACAAGTGTTTGAGAGAAGAGTTATGAATATAGTGCCAACAAATATATGAGAGGATGGTTATGAATATAGTGCCAACAGATATATGAGAATGGTTATGAATATAATACCAACAAATGAATGAGGGAATTGTTATGAATATAGTGCCAACAAATATATGAGAGGATGGTTATGAATAGAGTGTTAAAATATATGAGAGAATGTTTATGAATATAGTGCCAACAAGTATTTGAGAGGATGGTTATGAATAGAGTGCCAACAAATATATGAGAGGAAGGTTATGAATAGAGTGCCAACAAATATTTGAGAGGATGGTTATGAATAGAGTGCTAACAAATATATGAGAGAATTTTTATGAATTTAGTGCAAAGAAGTATTTGAGAGTGTGGTTATGAATAGAGTGCCAACAAATATATGAGAGGATGGTTATGAATAGAGTGCTAACAAACATATGAGAGAATGTTTATGAATATAGTGCCAACAAGTATTTGTGAGAATGGTTATAAATATACTGCCAACAAATATGTGAGTGGATGGTTATGAATAAAGTGTCAAAAAATGTATGAGAGGGTGGTAATGAATAGAGTGCGAACAAGTATATGAGAGAATGTTTATGAATATAGTGCCAATAAGTATTTGAGAGAATGGTTATGAATATAGTGCCAACAAATATATGAGAGGATGGTTATTAATATGGTGCCAACAGGTATATGTGAGAATGGTTATGAATATAGTGTCAACAAATGTATGAGGGTATGGTTATGAATATAGTGCCAACAAATATATGAGAGAATGTTTATGAATATAGTGCCAACAAGTATTTGAGAAGGTGGTTATGAATAGAGTGCCAACAAATATATGAGACGATGGTTATGAATATAGTGTCAATAAATGTATGAGAGGCTGGTTATGAATAGAGTGCTAACAAGTATATGAGAGAATGTTTATGAATATAGTGGCAACAAGTATTTGAGGGAATGGTTATGAATATAGTGCCAACAGGTATATAAGAGAATGCTTATGAATAGAGTGCCAACAAATGTATGAGAGAATGTTTTTGAATAGAGAGCTAACAAGTATATGAAAGTTTGGTAATGCATAGATTCCCAACATGTATATAACAGATTGGTTGTGAATAGCGCGCCAACAAGTATATTAGAAAACGTTAATGCATAGTGTGCCAACAGGTATATAAGAGAGTGGTTGTGAATAGAGTGTCAAGAATTACACGAGAGAATTTTTATGTATACAATGCCAATACGGATAAGTGATGGTGGTTATTAAAGCAATGCCAACACCTATACGAGGTGATAGTTATGAGTAGCTACAGTGCCAGTAAGGATCTGGAAAGTACTGATGTACTTTAAGATACTGAAGCGGCTTTTAGGTGCAATGACTGAGAAAATTATAAAATCCATCAGTAACGTATCTGCTCGTAAGAAAACCGAAATTTCAAGCCCTCTCCCGAATATAATATAGGATTGCAGGATAACAATTACAATGCTTCTTGAGGAGGAAAATTTACAAACTGAATTAATATTGAATTAAATAAAATAACTTTTCAAAACGACCGTAGAAATCTTAGACTTCACAAAAAGTATAACGCGCAGACAGACTAAGAAATGAAATAGTCGCAAAGCCTTTATCATGCTTCGTACTGTAACGAAAAGGAGCAATAAGCTTACCTATTTATTATTAAAATATTATCAAATATTTACTAATGGCGAATCTTTGCTATTTTGATTAAGCAGAGTTTGTATAGATAGATGCGGACGTTAAATTCCTAAGCACTTCATTTATTCTTGCATGCTACAATATTTTTATTTCCAAGCGAAAAGTATTCATTTTATTTTTCACTCTTCCAATTTTGTTGTCCTCGTACTATTCAGTTTGTTTTATCACCGACACAACAGGTTATGATTAGCCTTAACAGCAACAGTGTAAAAAAGCAATTTGAAATATTTATTAAAAATTTGATTTTTTTATTGCCTTACATTAGTAAGTTTGTGCTTAAAAAACGATTTTGCAGTCTGGGATCCTGAATTCCAATAACGCCCGAGCTTCTCTGTCTGATGGGCTGATCTTCCTTTAAAAAATACGGTCACAAATGTATAGGTTATGTGAAACAGAAATCGCTTCGCAGTTTGGAGAAAGAAACTGATGCGTAAGGCAACATGAGGATTACTTTGCCGGATGAATAAATTAAATCTGTTTAACATTCTACGTGAGTTAGAGTAAAGACGATGAACAATGCATACTGTATAAGCATCTACAACATAATGAAGTTGTGTGATGTCTAGATACATTTCTTTATAGGATTTAAACTTTTTACGCTAATACCAAATGCTGCGATCTACCGGCAACTTGGCTGAACTTGTAATTGTTTCCATGCTCTACAGATAGCAGCGGAAGTCAAGCGACCCTACGCGGTTGTGCAATTACAACATTTTTATAGTAATGCTTCATAAACATTTTCCTTCGTTGTTTATAAAATTTCCTGAATGTCCGAATAAGGTGAGACAGTAACAGTAATGTTCTAATTCGTGCCTGAATCTACGAATGTACAAACATTCTCGTCCAGATTGTTCACATTGTTACTTTTGTCACTCATTTCAGTTTCGTGCCAATGAGTTTTGTAATAAGCCTTTTATCATCATCTTCACTGCGAGTGCTACGTAACAAGCGAATCATTTTATGCCGCGTAAACAACACGTGGTAGGGAATAAAGATCTGTTGCCTTAACTTTTTAATATGGAGACAAATTGGTAGTTAGCTCTCTAACCCCATCATAGCAGAAGTTGATGTTGGTAACAATAGAGGTTAAAAGGGTCGGAATTACGGTGGCAACAACCCTTTAAATTGAGAGTTCAAGGATACACTATTAAGATATGCCCTACTTAACAAATACACACAAGTCACACATATAATACGCAATGATTGTAGTTGCCAAGAATGCATGCATAACTGCACAGACTTGTATTAATTTATGCCTGACAGAAAAGCTGTAACCACGAAGCAAGAAAGTAACACTGTAACGCTCTCAAGACTAAGAAAAAGTTCGTTCCTACTAAATGCCCTACAATATCCGACACAACATTACTTTTTTAAGGTTCCCTGTTGTCCTGCGTTTGTCCTTCAGGTGTGAGTAACACGTAGATAAAGCTGAGAATGGAGAACTGATGGAAGAGTACTAGCAGGGGAAAAGGGAGGTTCTTTGAGAAAAACTTCTCTCAGTGCCTCTTAGTCCAACACAAATTTCACAAGGACTGGCCTGGGATCGAACCTGGGCCTCGGAGGTATATTTAACTGTAAGATGTTGCTGTCTGCTCTGAGAACCATACAGAAACACATAAATGCACCCTGTCTGCAGGACTTGCAAGTTTTGAATGTTAAACCTGTTGGTATGTGAAGTAACCGCAAGAATAGAAGAGTATTCGTTCTGTGCGCATTCTTAAACGAAGAGCATTAAAGAGATACATGAGTTTGTCAAGGAAGTTCGAAGCATCTTGTTATGGGGAGTATCGAAACACAAGCCGGGCCTATATCGACGCTTACAAAAAGAGTAAAGATTTTCCTGTCCATGCCACGAGGGCACAAATGAAGGAGAAGATGTATAGCTCCACTGGAAGCGAGTGGTCAACTTCACGCCCCAGTTACTTTGCCCCGGGAATGAACTTCGATATCCATTTGATAGGAAGCTGGGTAGGCCCCAGGACCGGTCTGGGCGTTTTGGAGAAGAGGAAAATGTCTTCCTTCCTACTGCCATTCGAACCCCGATCCGTCAAACTAGTGACTGTAACAATTACGCTATTCCCGCTATCTGTCCTTATATAATTATCATATTAGTATTAAAATATTAGTCTATTCAGCAACGCTTGATCAGACGTCGTGTAGTAGTTAGTGTTTGTGTCTCGTATTTGGAGAGGATACGAGTTCGAAACTCAGCAAAAGACCGAGCTGAGCTTTTCTATGTTTTACATGAACGGTATAGTAGACTAAATTAGACAGCTTTGTTTCATTCCACATATTTCGAATGCATTATTCATAAATCTTCCGCCCACTGACAATAATAACGTACGCAGATGACAAAACATCGTGAATAAACAAAAGCTGCACAACGCGTTGTAAAACTTGGAAGTTACACAGCCTCGGGTGAGAAATCACGGGATGAATATTAACTGCCTGGTTTGGGGAATACGTAAAGAAGAAGAGAGTTCATTTGAAGTTCACGTACTAACAATACAATGATAACCGGTTTATCGGCTCAAATTCGAGTCTAAGTCTCGTAGGATCGCTTGCCATAACACGGGGTACTACAATTCCTACAGCGTGAAGAGCCACAAGGACTGCAATTTGCTAACTTCCATGCATTCTTGACCCGACGACATGTGCATGTGAATACTCAGCTCCACGCTCTGGTCGTTTTACCCCACGCGAAATGGTTTTCTGTACCCATAAGACAAGAGACCCGATGGGCAGCTGTGAGCAGGTCTGCATGTGGTGACGAAGAGAACAAGGAGTTCCTAACAGAATTCAAGAAGCTCACCTAAATACTGCACAAATATCTAGTTCTATGGTCCATTAGCATTACTATGTTGTTTCGTTTCACGTGTTTTAAAAACTCGCTCCTCTACTTATACAAATTGTTGACCGGTGCATTATGTGTGTCGCAAATAAACCAAATTTTCGCATCATCGCCATGTTAATTCAATATTTCATGCACAGTGTGTACAAGCACGCATGATATGTTTAGATCAATAATCTATGTATCAGTTTCAAAAACCTGCTTCAGTGTTTCATTATTCGTCGTCATTTAACGGAAAGGTAAATACGTCTGTGCATGACAGGAAGGCATATGGGAGACTGGTCGTAGTACCACTGACTTTTAACTCCAGAACTAAATGGAGGTGAGTGGTTAGCTTCATGCGCCTACCACTGTGTCGGAGACAGAGCCTTCGGTACCCGTAAAACAGGGCAGGTTGTGTCCAGAGCCGGTCTGGGCCCTCTGAAGACAAAAATATGTTACTGTTGCCGGGAATCAAACCACAATTCCTCAGTTGTCTAGCCCGTAGCCTGATAATTGCTGTCAAACTGAAAGCTAAACAAAAGTTCCGCTACAATGGCATATCTAGAAATGTGGCATTTTTGCCAAGACGGATTGCTACACATGACTTGAGGCCCCCAAACTAAGTGGCGCCGATTTGTTATTGCTGATTGTATGGCGTTGCAGTGTCCTCCAGAGGCATAGTATTTTTTCCACTTTACCTAAAAATATGTCAACTGCTTGAAAAGTTGAAATTCACAAACTACAGCATAGTGGTTTGATAAGCTTGTTCATTTTCGTTTTGAGTTGGGAAACTAGACTCAAAAGTTTCCGTATAGGCTTACTGTTAGCATAAATAAAAGCCTGTATCTTTATTTTTTTCACCAAGTTGATAACATGAGATTTTTACGTAAGGGAAAATGCCTTGCATTTTGAAACGCATGGGGCTAACCAAAGCCCGGTCATCCCAACTGCCATAAAAAGTGTAAATTCTAAGCGAAACACTGAAGTTCATTTCTGTCTTATTTTTGTGTGATTTATGTTTACAGAGCAGCGGATATATCTGAAATTTATCTCTGAAGTTGGGTCACACAGTTCGACTTAGTCTTGATAACCCTTCACCCTGCGCAAGGAAACGATAAACAAACTAACGAGTTTTAATATGTTTTTTTACAATAATCGTTCTTTTGACCCTTCGTTTTTAATGAGCGTTTTTTATTTCTGACATCGGTGGTCAGGAAATCCATACAGTATAGTTTCCAAATGACGAAATAATGTGTGTTATCTTAGTAATTAACCAACTTAATGCACAAATTCTTGTTTTATGATGTTTATTATATGCCTCTACATGTTTCGAGCATTACTGCTCATCATCAGGAGGTCAAAATTGTATTATACACCTGTGCACCGGACGGCCACCTACAGGTGTGACAATATCAGATGCTGTATAATACAATTTTTACCTCCTGATGACGAGCACACAGTGCTCGAGACATGTAGAGGCATATAATAAACTTATTATAAAAGAAGAATTTGTGCATGAAGTTGGTTAGTTACTAAGATTATACTGAGATTCGCGGTCAACAAAATATCAAAATAATGTGTGTTAATTTTCTCAAAACATTAGGAATGCAAACTTAAGTGGTCTGATGCCCTGCGACTACAGAATACAGGCGTATGGGATCAGGAGCATGGAGTTTGTACGGTAATGATTGGTAAGTCAGGAAGTGGACGAAAAACCTTCTGCAATTCGAAAAGAGTATAATTTTATGGAGATATCCTTCCTGTCTATTAGCAGGTAGACCTAACGATAAAATAAGCCATTGGAATTCCATTTCATATACATTAGAAATAAATGACTGGAAAGAATTACCGTGAAGCGTGTGAACAGAAGTGCAAACACCAAACAACATCGGGCACTACTGCGAGCAACACGTATGGTGGTAGATCGTTAGACCAGCAATAATTAAATTATAACGGGCGGAGTTCCTGAATGGATCAGCATGAACACAATTCTTTTATCTATTCCGGCGACAAAACATGAGCTATGTTAACAATAAGATTGTCGGAATCCATATAGGCTTAGCTTCTTTAACTGATTTGTCAAGCACTTCCGAAACAAAATTTTGCATACACTACCGATGTAATGGTAATTACACACAACTATCTTGTTCACGAATGTCGTAGTTAGGGGGGGGGGGGGGGGGGGCAGTGTGGTTAACAAACTGAAACCCCCATACCCTATCTCATATGAGCCAACGGGGGTGGGGTGGGGGGTGAATAGTGATTTTTAGACAGAACTTGTTTACTTCGAAAGGACCGACATTCGTACGAAAGGCTTAAATAATTTTTAAGCAAGCGCATTAATATTATCATAATTGATTACGTGACTTTTGAAGGCATTCTGCGGAACTGGCCACTTAAGGACTAAGATTGACCTGAATTACATATAAAGATTCAATCCGTACCACGCAGTAAATACACTACACCTGGGTTATGAAGACCAATCAGTCACTGCTTACAGGCAAGCAATCGTTGTTTGTTCTGAAATGCACACAGAACATATAAATGCACTCCGCTGGCAAAACGTGCGCTTTTTACTGTTAAACTTGGTGGGCTTAATCGTGCATTTTGACCTCACTGGGATACTCAGTGTAATGACCGAGGCCAAACCTTACGGGCAGTAGGAGAACAAACGTACATTCTGCTTAAACCGGTAACATTGGCGACACTGAACAGAGGCAGGAAGCTGAACACCCCATTACAGATAGGAAATAATGTTTACAGCTTATTTGTTGCCTGCCCCACCTCTCGGATACCCTTGCCATTTACGTCGAAAGCACGCTTTCGTCCCCATCACTGCAAAATACCGGAAATAATCCTCGTAATGTAAGGTATGTAAGTGAGCAACTTTATAACAGAGGACTGACGATATCTAAGGAATTCCTGTGCTCGATTTTACTCAAGAACAGGAGCGTCGGCACTCACGTTTGCTGTGGTCACGAACACTTGACTGTCAAACGTGATTTCACATTTTTTAAAACAAGAAGTCAGTAAGTTATCGCAAGAAAAGTGTGCAATCGACATACAGTAGACACATATAACTCATCCACTTAGAGCATTTCTGAGTTTCATGCAATTCTCACATAACCCGGAGATTATTTCCCTTTGCACAATTTACCGGTTGGTCTACGTAATGGAAACATACGTTCCTGTGAAGTAGGAATCAAATTGTTATATATTATCCAGATAAATTGCAGACCTAAGCACTTAAAACGTGTTTGACGTTCTGTATATCAAATAAAATACTGACATATGTTAAATAACACGTAAAACAGAATCAATTCTAACTGGTTCATACACCTAAAATTAAGACATGCAAGTGACCAGTTAAGAAATATTTAAGAAGGCATTTTAGTCATGCGAACTTCACATGATTGTATATATATATATATATATATATATATATATAAACTACGACTTCTTCACAATAATCACCAACACATGCACAATTTTTCATTTGACACTATAAAACTTTAATTTGTTAAAGTAGTTAAAATCTCCGACATGTTTCGGTTTACATTTAAACCATCTTCAGGGAGCTATTAGTTCATGCTAACGTTACTTATCTCTTGTTGGTACGATGTAAACCGAAACATGTCGGAGATTTTAACAAATTAAAGTTTCATAGTGTCAAATGAAAAAGTGTGCATGTGTTGGTGATTATTGTGAATATTGACAATATGCACGGTGAAAAACTGAAAACTACGACTTCTTTGAAACCGGATATAGATGCCTATAAACTACGTTGAGTTCTAAAGAAAATAATCAGTAAAGGGACATTGCAGTGTAGTTGTTCCTCATACTGCTGGGCATTTTGAAAGGAAGAAACTAAATGTCTTAAATCAGCAAGATAGTCAATGTGCGTATAACGTCATATTGTGGCCTGATAGGCCTACCTTATCACTCCAAGGGAGCACTTTTATGGCGATTTAATGTGGCCGGTAACAATAAAACTTAATTGGGTATTCACAAAAAGTGACCGATTTTAACCAAATTCGGAATTTCTCGACAGGATTTCATTAAAAAACCCCAATATCAAATTTCACGTCAATCCATCCAGTGGGAGCCGTGCTGATACATACAGACGGACTAATAGTCTGATATCATTTTACCCGAAGAGAGCACTTTTAGGCGATTTAATGGCGCCAGCACCAATAAAACGTACTAAGGTCTTATGCAAAGTTCCCGAAATTTTTGCCCTATTTTAACCAAATCTGGATTTTCTCGACAGATTATCACGAAACCCCTATATTAAAATTCACAGAGATGTCCTGTGCGAGCTGCACTTCTACATGCAAACGGACGGACACGACAGCGGTAATTGGCGCTTATCGTGAAATATACGCACTCGCCAAAAAAATATCCGAAATATGCGACAATGTAAAAGACGTAATACTGGAATAAAACAAACACGAACTACTACAAAATACCGAACCACGGATCATTAAAATAGACTATGCTACAATTCTCATTGTACTTAATGCTGAACCCATAAATTATTAGCAGTAACTCTCTTTATCCCCGGTACCCATAGAACAAGGGGCCGGTTAGGTCACAGACCCGGTAAGGACGTTTTGCAGAAGACAGAAATCTCTTGCCCCTGCCGGCAATCGAACCTCGCATCGGCCAGGTCGCAACCTAATTACTATACCGAATGCGCTATGCTGACGCCATTTTCGTGCCCCATCGAATCGCAGCATAGAGCGGGGTAAGCTGCATAATCTAACCGTTAAGATGCGTCAGACTTCACGAGATCCAAGCGACGTACCCATCGACCAAATCGCAGTAATGTTTAACAGTGCCAGCTCATATTACCGTAGTTACACACACACACACACAATTTTGGGTAATGAGCATTGGTAACAACATTACCATGAACCACACTGCCTTCACATTCAGTGTTGCAGCCATCAATGCTTAAGAAATGGAGGCAGTCTGTTAACCGCAACGTTGTCACGCGCCTACCAGACTATACATTACAGATCAGAGTGCCACAATTCCGTCATTTATTGTTCACAGTCACAACTAAGTTTAATCACTGACAGCTTTTATTAGGCGGTCTTTCGTTTTCAATAAGATTATGAAACAACGTGTATTTGAACTTACCTTCTACCACGGACGAGAAGCAGTCGAGTCAACTCGCCACACGCAAACAGAACACCTGCCTCACATTACACTACACAACACAACTTGAAACAGAGATATAACACGCACTTCTTGAAATCTAAAGATACAATCACAACCGAACTCTTTCTTACTTTTCATTCTAGATGGTTAGACACTACACCCATCCACTTCGCTGACGTGCCCCACTATCAGGTGCTTTAATAAACGTCAGGTTTCTGACAAACCTTACAAAAATCAAATTGCCTTCACCCTTTCCCACCAAACTCGCACAGCAGGGATGCCACTTAAAAAGGCACACAATCTAGGGAATTCCTGTACAAGACCACCTGTCACACTGCATGAATCTAATCGAATGCAGCCACCGCTCGCCTATGCCTTTTCTGAATTGCTCGGGTCCCACTGGATTCTAATCGTATAGTGTGCCTACAGCCTTGTGGACTACCAGCTTTGCGTATTATAAAGAATGGGGTTGGAAATTTTAAAAACTGACGGGGAATCTCCTTTCATAAGTTTACTCAGTGTTAGTATTCACCCAAACTGAAACAATATTACTGCGACATTTTTGCACAATTTGGCACAAATTTACACAATAAGTTCATTTTATGTTCTACACTTTACACCCAGATGTTAATAACTTTTCCAGGACGGAAGAAAATGTTATTGGGTTACCGTGCTCTCCGTGTAGCGCCCTTTAAAACTTTTGAACTAGTTGACCGATTTTCATGAAATTTGGTATGAACATTATGCCACTGAGCCTGTCCCAAAGCCATATTTTTTAAAATTCCCTACAATTATCTTCAAAGCATATATATCTTTGTTAATAAAACAAGAGACTATTAGACGAGGTTGAAACCGGTCTGTGAAGGCAGATAGATAATGCAATTTGCACGTCACACCCTTAGAGACAAACGATTTAATTTGATGTATTCCATGGACGTAAACACGATGGGATCCCAAAGTGTGCATAGCATCTTGCGACACAATTGACAAAATAGGCCTGAGGATGACTAATCTATAGTCGAAACATGTAGCCTTATAATTACCTTGAGTAATAAAATGATTGTGCTGATGTACACTATTTAATGTTATATATAGAGCCTAGAAAGCTGATACTACAATGTGATACTAAAATTATATGTAAGCAGTAAGTGTACAAGCATGATGTGGTGTAAATGAATCTCACTTCATGAAATGATGAGGTCAAATAATTTCTTTCCCTTAGAAATTTACATTACGTATAAAAGTCAGTATGAGAACTAAAAAATATATCCGCTAATGCTCTGGACTTTTTATTCTAGTAACAAAAATTTGCATGGCATCTTCATCTGTCTCTTCAAGGAGCACACCTGCAACAAAACATTTGTATGGACTTGTGTTTTACAATTACAGCAATAAATGGACTGTTACCTCCTGATACTAGTAACACTTTCACCAACAGGAGAAAAAGAGGTTCAACAAAACAGCTATTCTGAAAGTATGAAATACTCTTGTTCCCAAAGTTGTTATTACCCAAAACATACTAGCAAAACTGATGAGACATATCTGCTCATGGTGAATCATAATGCGGTACCTTACAACAACTTAATAGCTCACTAACTTGACAAAGTATGAAAGTATATAGCATGTACTAGCAACAGGACATAGAAAAATAGGACAATATACAATGTATGACAAATGACAATACAGTCAGTATTTATAAATTAAAAATTTTATTCTACAGTACAAGTAAACTTGTAATTTAGATATCATAGCTTCAACCAGAGAAGACTATTATATACTCCATGGCAAGAAGTCCAGATGAGAAATACACAAAATGTGAAGGATAGAAGAAAAGAAGGGCACGTATCATTTGACTTGTTGCTGGACATTGGGATTTTTGAGTTTAAAAAATTTTATTTTTCCTCTACATGACCATATAATATATTATGTTCAAGTCCCCATATTTTTTATGAAAGCCCCTTAGATTTTACATTGCTACATTTAAATTGCTTGTATTCCAGGACCCTTGTCCTTTTTCAGCTTGTTCACAAAGTAGCCAGAAGCAACAATTAGCATTATCATGTCTGTTCATCTGTATTCAGCTCCTGCTGGGCAGATTCATGTACAATTTTATATTAGGCGGTTTTAGTAACATCTGTCCTGGAAATTAATTGCTCGAAATTAAACAAAAATAACAGACACTTTCACATGTACACCTTCACACACTTATGACTACATTGGTTACTAGCACTACCACAGCTGCCATCAGTAGTCAATAATAATCTGCCTTATTTCTTTCAATTGCATGATAAATAATTAAGGGAAATAAAAATGTGCAACCGTAATATTTAATATTTATTGGTTGTCTTATTTGTAAATACAGTATTGTTGATTATTCAAACTAATTGAGACCGAGGAAGTTTGGTTAATGAAATTGTTCAGATAAGCAAACATGCGTGATGAGAATATCATCAAATTCTGTAATGGAAGTGGTTTGTAAATCATAACCAGCAAAAATTGAAATAATGATGCATACTAAATTTATTTGAACTTATGTAATTGTTTTACACAGCTTCAACAGTAAATTCACACATTTATATAAAAAATAAAGAAACAAACACAAAGTAGAATTAAGTAATTTGAACTTAGAAAATTTTATTTTTAAAAATAATATTGAATTTTTCTTGGAACCATGTGTGATCGTCTTTTTTTCACAGCTAGGTGTTTCATCCTCTTTAGTAAAAACACCTCAGCAAAACTGCGCTTTTTTTTACCAGTGGTGGTTTGGATAATTGACAGTCTGGATGACTGACATTTGGATAATCAACACTCTACTCTATTGCAACTTTAAATGTTACCACAAGTTTTGGCTAAGGCATCCACAACTTGAGGTAAATTTGGATAGGGTGTTTGCAGAATTAATAATACAATGGCAGGGGCCTGCAACACTGGAAAGATAAAGATACACTGCTGTACATGGTTACCCTCATGTGCCAAGAGAAAGCAGGACAGGTCTTTTTTCACTGATAATTCTATATAAAAATAAACACAGCAGAAGAAAGACTGGTTTGAATATGATATGTCTTGTTTACAATATGAAAAGTGTTAAGAACAAAATGATAACTTGACACTTGTAATACCATTAGTGCTAGTATGAGTACCACAGTTGTAAATACTAATGGTGGCTATAATTGTTATATTTCACTATTACATTTACTTCCAGCCCAACAAAAGAACATTCCACTCTTTCCTCTCTGCATTACACACTTCAGCAACACTTACAATACAATATGTGAAGTGTAAAGTGCCACAACACTAACCATGAACAGTGTGAAAAAAAAATACAAAGTAACAGTATGTTACACAAAATTTATGCAAACCCTAATTATCTCTTCTTAGGTATACAGAAATACACTGCACTGTAAGGATGGTACTGTTTTATACAAGCATTCCAGACACAATATTAGCCCAAAATGACACATATGCTGGCAGATAAGCAGAATGCCTCTGTATCACCCCATGTAATATTAGGATTTATACTATAGAAAATAAAAATCATAAGACATATTTGAATAAACTCTATACATGTAAGCCTCCTGGTAATTTCAAGTGTGTTTAGCAACAAGGTAACAGAGTGACTGTGATGTGTCATTCATTACTCATGTTGACAGTCCTTGAAAGTAAACAAAATGGAATGCACACTGCGAATTCCACTGAGAAATATCTCTGTCCATCCTTTCGGTCTTTATGAAATACATTTAGGTAAGTTTCACCCGTTCTATTAAGACTCTTAAGAACTTTTGACATTCAGAGGACCGTGTATTGTGATATATTCTTATAATGAAAGCCAACGAGATGCACAATTTCTCAAATTTATTTGATAACGTACTCTACATGTTTCGGAGAGGTCCACTGTCCATCACCAGGAGTATCTCAATGCTGTATACATGCAACAGGCATTTGTCATTCTAGTTCTGTTGGGGTCTGCTAGCATGCATGGTCAGGATGGAACTGGTACTTTATCAAATAAATTTGAGAAATAGTGCATCTCGTTGGCTTTCATTATAAGAATCTTAAGAACTTCTCCAATGATGCAGTTGAGATCATTACTGCTTTAATCATAAATTTATTTCTTAAAACAAGGCACACAGTTACAGGAGAGATTCTTTCCAGACATGGGATTAATGAGTAAGGCAATGTTCAAATGTCCTGCAAAAGCAACAGTGTTATGGCCTAGATATGCACGGTTAATATTGCTATGTTATCTTTATGGAAGCCAACGCATTGGGTTTATTACTAAATAGGCTACACTTACTCAGTCGAACACAACACAGGTTTATTTTTCTTCAAATTGTGCCTTTACATGTGTGCTACACATTTCGGCCTCCATTTAGGCCATCATCAGGCATGTCAATACATAAATTGTGTAAAAGAAAACATAATACAAGCTAAGGGGCCCCTTATTTACAGTTGCTATTTTTTTATAATGTTAAAACATAGAATATAAAATATGAAATATACAAGACCTATATAATTTTTAAAATGTATATATAAAGACTTTCATTACATTTCAGACCTCGTGCATTGTAGTGA
>Ga0123352_10009755_pt1 | contig 15047 bp, 6 predicted proteins | sample TergutLab28metaG_FD_89700 | JGI IMG/M metagenome (GOLD analysis project Ga0123352, IMG submission 89700) | Labiotermes labralis P1 segment gut microbial communities from Petit-Saut dam, French Guiana - Lab288 P1 | ecosystem: Host-associated > Arthropoda: Insects > Digestive system > Gut ... | reverse complement strand
TGAGAACAAACAGCGACTTGTGCCACTTACAGCATAAACTGATTGGTTTTTATAACCGAGATAAAAAGTGTTTACAGCGCGGTACGGACTGGGGCTTTAAATAAAGCGGTCTGCGCTTCGTCTTTAAAGGGTTGATAGATTGAAACTTGCCACAAACAGCTGAGTAAGAAATAAGTTTATTGCTTTTCTTTTAATCACATTTTTTTAAAATTAAAGCTTGTCGATCATCGGAAAGAGAGAGAGACTTCGTCCGTCTAAATCTGCTTGTGTTTTGCTATTGAAATGCTTTTATAAATTGCGGAACGATGTAGTGTTTACACAATGAAATGCCTCGTGTTTTGTACTATTCGCCAGATATTATTAGACTCTGGTGTTAGATCAAGGAATATGAGATGTGCGGACGGAAAGAACTACATACTGAATTAGATTTGGAGAAGGTTAAGTGGGGTTTTACTGTGGAGGTCCAGGCCTGTTATGATGGGATAATTAATGATTAGGAATTCAGGACAGGACTAGAGAGGCGGAAATTTGTGAAAAGAGTGATGAACACCCTTTCGAGCAATTTATTGATCAGTCGAGCGACCGCCATCTTCTTAAGAAGAGCTTTTCTCCACCGTTTTTAACTGAGTGGCAGCCATCTAGAACCTGGTATCAGCTCTTTAGAAATCGACATTATGCAACTAGATTTAATGCATATTGTTACTATATTCGTATGACGGCCAAGGAAGCGACTTTTGAATTAGCAGATAGGGATCCCTGCGTATTCTCAGTCAGGAAGGTTGACTCCATAATCCCGTCCGTGAGTTGTGTTATGTTTCATTCGATTTCGTAAGTGACTCAGCATTTTAAACATAACAATCTTTACCAAACACAGTTACAGAGGAAATAATGTAGGACGTCAGGTTGCGTGATTGAATTGGTGATCTCCAAACGGTGATCTAGGCAATTCAGTCGGTAGTATTATCTTTTGTTAGTGGTGCCGTTTTGTAATGACTCCGCGTAGAAGTGGGCTGTTTTTCCACCGTTTGCTGTGAGAATGAGGCGAAACACTGCCTTGACTAAGTGCAGTTTTTGGTGTTAAACCAGGATGTACGTATAAGAATCGCTAGGCTTTAATGTGTTAGCTTTAGCATAGGACAGCCATGAAAAACTAAAAGTGACCGTCTTATCTTCTGTCGGGCTCTTCAACAGCAGATTACAACGTAACCTAGAGAGGATAGACTTTGTCGGTCACCTTAGTTTAACGGTATGTGTTTGGAAGACGACTTAAGTAGAGTTGGTGTGTGTGAGCGTGGGTGGGTGGGTTGGGGGGGGGGTGGTCTGGAGATTTTGATGAACCCTTACTTAACAGGGTTGGACATGGGCATCTCTGCAGGGAAGCGCCAAGTATATCAACAGTGGCATAAGTAGCTTTAAGACGGAACTGTTCATCATATACATGCGTAAAGAAGGTCTGCCCTTAATGGTGCTTTAATTACGTACATTGCAACTGTAATAAAGTTGTCTGGGTTGTCTGGTTTTCATTACGTAGAGAATTTTTATACCGTTTTTGAAATTGGAAAATAAAATCTTTAAAACGGTGCTTGCTATCTACCTTAGCCAATCAGGGGTGACAGATTAAAGGCAATTTGAAGTTAGTGTTCACGTTTTATTTTAAAAATTTGTAAAACATAACTCCATTTGTTTATTTGATTGAAGCCCCATTGTTTCGTTGTAACTAAATACGCGCCTGCCTTGTGCCTCTTTCATAGGCCATACCTTCTGTGGGACTGATTTGTTCTACACATTCCTAATTTGTGTATCATCTCGATTACTTCAGTCCGCCAACCAGAAGGGAAGAGATTATTTTTGAGTCTCAGGCGTAAGCGAGAGGACATTATAGTGTTATAGTTGCTTAACTGGATGAAAATTCTTCTTGCCCAGGATAGGGACCAATGACAGACTTTTGTGAAAACTGTAACACAACTTAAGTTAAATTCACTTGGTCCTAAAATTAAACGAAAAATCATTACAGGGTTAAATGTGTTACGTTCTTTGAACTGAAATGTTGTTATTTTGTAGTGTGATCCCCAATCCCATTGACATATTTGTTCCATCTTGATACGGGTTTAATAAATGTGTCACCCTACAAACCGGAGTCTTTTGTTTGCAACCACTTACAAAGAGACGATTCTACTTCTCTCTCTCTCACTCTGTCCCACCCTTTTTTTTTGACTCGGCAGGATTAGGAGTGTTTCTTTAGCGGTCCAAACAAATCTGTTGCGAGGCGCGGTCCTTCAGGCCGGCAGTGCAAATCTACACAGCATGTTGGACGCTGAAGGTTTGCATTCGATCGAACATCTTGACCATACAGACTGTTGTTTTATGTAAGGAACTAACTACGAAGCTTAGAATTTAGAATGACTGTTTTCTGAGTTTTTACACCGTTTAAGATTTCAGTTTGTGCTACACGATACAGAAACCTGGAGAACTAGCCTTTGACGAACACGAGCTTTGAAATCCTGTAAACTTAACAAGAGAGGAAAGATTAAAAGGCATTTTCTTTAATTTCAGGACTTAGTCGTAAGTAAAATACACCGGAGTCACATAATATGACCCAGTTGGAAGAATTAAGTTATGAATTATAATGGTAAACGTAGGTTTCGGTTATTACTGCTGCTTTAAAATCCTGGGTCACATTCAAAAATTCCAATTGCCGTAGCAAGAGCAGATGGTAACTGTCTGTAATGCATGTGGATCTCTGCCAGTAGTCCTTATTACACCTGCACTTGTTATAACTGGTGAATCTTAGGAGACTTTTGATAAGATCCTCTAACTGTTTATCTTTGAGTTAAAATTTTATTAATGGTAGGGGTGAATTTTAAATTATTTTTTTTAGGAATAGTTTAAATGTTGAAGCACTTACGACCTACTTTGCGACACGTAATATTTAATTAGAGTTAGGAGGTAACTCCCACTTACATAAGTTATTAACATAACCTTCTTGGAATTACGTAAAAGACAACAATTCTCATTTGCCCTCAGGTTTTCCTTTACCAATCGCATTAAGAGAAAATGCGGTTGTGTACAAATGGCATTGCTTGGATTAGACTGCATAGGCTGAACTGCGCTTTACCCTCTCCCACGCAGCGTCTGATCCTAATTTAAACCATTCAGTAATTTTTTTACCTCCTTGTAAATGCACGGGGTTGAGTAGGTTTAATTCTTGGGAAGAGATGGTTGCTACCTTAAGGATCACACTACGCAAAATCGTTTCTTAAAGAGATTAATCTATTCAATAAATTTCCTTTTTATGGAAACCAAACCTCATCTCAGCTTGTAATATGGCCTGTCTCCTAAGCCAAGTCAATTGAATAAAATCGTCAAAATGTATTTTTTTACTGTCAGTTTCATTCACTCCTAAACTTGCCGACTCAAACTATCGCACTAAACGAGATTAGAAAGCAACATTTTGTATGCTTACTCATTTTCTTTTATATTCCCCTGTTGTTCAACCTAACCAGTATTCTTGCGTTTACCATTGCAAAATTCCTTTTTAAGAAAAGCAACAATTGAGAATCATGCGTAAGGCGGTCTGTAATTTCATTAATAATTTCATCGATAGAGAATAGTTGCCTTATTGGTTAACTAATTAATGCAATGAAGATAATTTATTTCGAGACGCTATCGCCTTCCTGGTTGAAAAAATTCTCGCCTGCTGTGGAACACTTTCTTGAACCACTCCTACATTGTCCAAACCTCCACACCCTTATTGCTGCCAATGGCGTTTATTTCTCCATCTTCACCAGTCTTCAGACTTTCCGACCAAACGGTTGACAAGTTTCTCATAATTCCCTTAACAAATGCATATTTTCTTTGTTTTGATCCTCCCATATACTACGCTCATTTGCTGAGTAATACAGCTTTATCACTGTACACTATGTGTTTGTGTGGTTGTCCGCACGTCTGGAAAAATGTGTTTTCAGGTCACGAGTTTCTGTTTTAATATTCTTGTTGCATTGTGAGGACTACAAGCATTGAGAGCTTAGAGATGGCCAGAAATAACAAAGACTTTATTATAGCAGAAGAATTGGTTTTAGAAGAATTTAAATATGCAAACGAAATTTTTCGCCTAAATTCGAAAAGGAATATTTTGCTCATATTTTACTTCGCTGTCTTCGTATTATGCGCTAGAGTTACTATTCATTTTAACTGAGCTTATGGATCCGTTAATTGGTAACTGTGTGTACCAAATACTTACAATTTAAGATCTATATACTTTGCTCACAGCGTGTATTTATTTGTTGTTTATGGTTCTCAGGATCAATAGCGATTATTTCGCTAACAATGTTGCCTGTGTAATGGGGATCCAGGGTGTTTATCGATTTTTGTTTTATTGTTTAGGTGAAATTTATGTTTGAATTGGTGAACAATGGGCAAGCGAAATACTATTGTTGTTTGACGTCTGATATTTGAAGCTAAATGTCATGGTTAAAATCATCATCATCATAATCATTATCTTCTTCTTCTTCTTCTTCTTCTTCTTCTTCTTCTTCATCGTCATCGTCCTTATCACAACATCACCACCAATATTACCATGACTTCACCCTCCTCCACGTTTCTATCGCCATTTTTTTTACAGGATTAGTTGGTCCTTGTTTCCCACCATAGGAATGGCTTAAATATTTTTTCGTTTGGTCGAAAGTGAATAATTTAAGGTATTTTGAGTCCCATTGCTGTCGATTCTTTTAAACGTACTTTTGTTGTTTATCTGTGTTTTTGAATTTAATTTCACGTACATTTGAATTATTTTAATCGGGCTACTTTCCTTGAATTATTCTGAACCTTCCAGTTATATTAATTGAAAATGGCTTTAATTTGTAAATAATCAGCTCATTAACTCCATGTATCAGAGACCATGATGGTAGAAGTGGCTCACTTGACCAAGAAATTTCTCACTTTACATGGAACGCGAAGTTTCATGGCCTTGTCTACGTATACGACCATCGCTTTCTAACCTGAGCCAGTTGAATCCATTCCACATCATACATTATCCTCCCATACAGACCTCCGTTTCCTTGATATTCCGTGTAACTTCTGTACGCATTTCTCGTTCTGTCCATTTCGTGCTGCAAATATCGACCATCTCGTATTACTTGTTATATCACCGCAGTAGTGAGAGTTATTTACGGAGGAGTGCCAACTGTAAGCTCCAAATTCTGCAGTTTTCTGCAATCTGCTGTTTGCTCTTTTAACCCAGTGCTCATTTTGTATAAACCGAATGAAAACTGCCGCTGTTCTGTAAAATTTTTAGTTTTGTTTGTCGTTTCAGTGATATTATTTGCAGAATGTTCATCGCCCTGTTACCACTCTTAGACGCGGCTGGGTGGCTCTGTTATATTCTGAACGCGGACCCCACGTGGTGGAATATCAATAGGAAACACTAGCAAAAGGCCATGAATCAGTGCCTAATTGTAATATATTATAATGCCCTGTTTGTTTTATTCATCGATTCCGGTGGTCTGACGCTGAATGCGTTTGAATCCTGTTCAAGAGCGGGCGGTAAATCTTATTGACGTTCCCCGTCTTTCTGTCTGCGCTGAGTGTTCGTTAGTGTGAGATTTGAAACACATAATGACTACTCTTATCTTAGGACTGTCCGTATATTTAAAGGTTTTGTATTTTTGGTACGATAAAAGTTTCGACACACTTATTGTTCTTGGTTCAAAAATTTTATTAGTGATTTGGTGTTGTGTGGCAAAGTTAAAATATACGAATTCGACAGTAAAATGTCCAAATAAGATAAGAGCATGTTAAGTATGGAGATGATTGTTAAAGCCAATCTCCGTGGTCGCGTGGTCTAAGACGTGGACCTGCGGCGGGGGATCGCTTTTTGGGATTTTGGGTTTGAATCCCGCCGGCGGCATGGATGTTTGTCTGTTGTGATTATTGTGTGTTGTCAATTAAAGGTCTCTGCGACGAGCTGATCACTCGTCCAGAGGAGTCCTACCGACTGTGGTGTGTCCAATGAGTGTGATCGTGAAGTCCAGTAAGGGTAGGCCATTACACGTAATCGGGGCGAAACACCACAGGCCCCCCCCCCCCAAAGTGTTAAATAGATTTCAGAGGGTGTTATATTCCCACCTGCTATGAAAGTGCAAAGAATCAATTTAAATATCATTACCGTATTCACAAGAACCCAGAGCCAGATAAATCCAATCCGCATCTACCTACCTCGTTTCTCTAAGTTTTTTGATATTATCTTTCCCTCTGTTTCTAGGCATCCCATGTGGTCTCTTCCATCAGAATTCTGAATTTAAAAAATTGGTAAGCATTTCTCTTTTATTCCGCATATTTTCTCAGTACCATTTTATATAACACCTTCGATCTGTGTTATCCGCTTAGAGCAACAGACCTAATTTCACGACTGTAGAATGCTGAAAGTAAATTGTGGTATGGCTGTATTTTTATGTAAATACATTTTATAGAGTTTTTGCACGGCTTGAGTTAAGAATTTGTAATGAACATTATTACGTTTGTGAAATTAATGGAGTAGCCAGTTCAGTATATAATGTTGCCTACAGTACATCAGCAGCTTATGGACCGCTAGTACGCAAAATATTGTAATATAAGAAGTAGCCTTCTCTACAAGCAAATATCAACATGCTTTAGACAAGGTTTTTTTCAATATTCCTAACAGACTTTTGAGCTACAACAATGAGCCAATATTGTTTTAATAATTGTAAACAACTTCGTAAAAAAAACCCACATACGATATATTTCATGCCGTGTTACTCAACCATTGTAACAACCTTACAACAAGCAGATGGTTTTGAGAAGTGGTAAGAGTTGTCCCTGAGGATGTCGCAGTGAGCGCCGAAACATATGGGAGATATTTAGTAAAAATACAGATATTCAAATGTATATATGCATTTCGTTGGAAAATTAAAGATACAATTGCACTAGCGCACAGTTTTCTTCCTGTGTTGAGTCTAATGTTTTTATACACATACGAGTATAGCAGTAGTACAATCCTTGCCACCGTAAGGATGATCCTCCCTTGTACAGTAGCTTCAGAACTACACGTGTCTGTTATCCGAGCTTCAGGTATGAGTGTTCACATAGTCGCCCTACACTTGTCAGTAGACTTATCAACAGTGTTCCAGGTAATATAGAGTGTTAACCGGTCGCGACATCTGACTAAGTCGTAAGAGGTAAAGCAGTCCCATTACAGGCATGGACAGGCCCAGAGGGTTTTTAGGAAGTTAATGGTTCCCAGATTTCGTGACAACGGCACAGAATGGTGGTAGGTTGTCAGCCTTACGCACTCGTCGCCTTTACCCCCAGGAAGTACTCCTGGTACTCATTTCTGTTAGAGACTGAGTCGAACCCAGGACCCTGGTGCGATCGGAAGGATTTTATGTCAATAAAGAATCCACCAACACCAGCTGGGATCGAACCAGCGACCTTCCGATTTGTATCACAGCTCCTTAGCCACCGTGCTACCGCGGTCCCCCAACTCCTTAGAGATAACTGTGTATTTTATCCGTAAGTTTTGGGAACAGAAAAAATACATCGTAATTCAGCATTTCAGAAGCAAATATACGAGGAGTCAATTAGGTTCCAGCTAAACGTAGCAAACATATTGTCACATTGTAGGACAGTGATGTTAGAAGATGTTTCTCCCAAAGAAGCTGTCATTCTCTCTCTCTTTCTCTATTTGGGGGGGCCACCGGAGAAAATTCTAAACACATAAATGGAAGTGTTAACATTCCGTGAATGCTGATGACCACAGGTAATGTTCTTTTCTAAATGTTTAATAAAAGAGACCTGAGAAAAAAGGCAGGGGCCTTTGTTAAACGCATTCCTTAACAAGGACACTCTTCCAAACTATTTTCTAAGGACGGAGTTGTGCAGTTTAGGACTAATGTGTTTAATCGTTAGTTCAAAACACGTCGCAGTATAGATACTATTGTAAATCTAGACAGCACACTCCTTTGGCATTTAGTCCCTAATATGACATGACGATATGTGAAATGATTTCGTATTATATACAATAATTTGACTTACATTAGTAGAAATTAAGAGAGCAGTTAGTTGTGGTTATACAGCCAGCAGGAAGTAATAATGCATGGTGATTATTCAGATCAGAAAAACACAAAATATGCTTAGGCGTGTAATTTAATTCATAAAACAGAGTGAAGCGTCATGAAAAATTTAATGAAAGCCATTAAGTGTTTTAATTACATAACACAGAACTAAGCTGTTTAGCTGTATATTTGTTCAAATTAATGCCCATAATATGATAATTCATTACAATTACTATTAATTGCGAGAAAGTTTTACTCTATTTCGGTTACTTAACTTGCAAACGTTTCCTAAAAATGGTCCATATATTTCATAAGACTTCTCCATTCTTGGCGAAAGTTGCATAATTTATTGTATCCAGCGACCAGACAAATAAACAGCAAGGACACGCACTCGGTGTCACGCGACTGGTGTGAATGTAAATGTTAGCGTCAGTCGCGATGGAATATATTGAGACTTGCTGCTTGTAATTTTGCGGCCTGTCAGTGCATGGCTGGGAGCAGGGCAGGCGAACCTTTTTGAGGGCGCGTGCCCAACTTGTCTGTACATTTCATACAATTTCTTTCGGGTGCCCTTGGGAATTTTGAAGATCAAAATAACGTCTGGGAGCCTTCCATGTTCATTATTAATTAATAAATTATTATTATTACATATTATAATTAGTGGGTCGGATAGCTTGGTCGGTATAGCGACTGACTATGGGCAGGACGATCCGGGATCGAATCCCGGTGGGGACGAGATTTTCCGCCTACCCAGACCGGCCTTGGGTCCCACCCAGCCTCCTGTAAAATGGGTACTGAGTCTTTCTCGGGGTAAAGTGCGGCCGGAGCGTGGGGCTGACCACTCACCCCCTTCTAGCGCCGCCGTCATGAAAGAGTAGAGCTATGCCTCTAACCACGCTCTGGGCCACACCGGGCCTCTAACGGGATCGCTTTACCTTTACATAGTATAATTATATTGTATAATTAATACATAATATGTTTCAAATAAAGGCCTCATCGAGGAATGCAATAAGGAAGAAAAAGTGGAAGTCACTGGGGCTGCTACTGTTTCTGTTTGAAAAGAAGACTGCAAAATGTTGTGCCCAAAGTCACGTGTTAGCCCAGTCACCGCCAGGTCGGCGCCACAATGATAAATATCCCGTCAACACTTCGCACCTCTCTCGATTTGTGTAAAAATGTTTCACTCGCAGGTTTATATGGTAGCAACAGTAATTCATATACAGTCGCTACATTCAGATATGTGTGTATACGAGTATGCACATATTCTTCAAAATATAAAGAAGCTGGTCGGGAAAAAAGTAAAATGAAAAATGGGGTAGCAGTGAATTCCATATGCCATAGGTTCCTCAGCTCTGGTCTAGTGCATTTTATTAAGGCTTAATTCAACTTAGATGCAATTAGCATTTTTGGATATCTGGCTAAAAAAAACTGGGTACTTGATGTGTTTAATGTGTCTTTAAACGAAGTATCGAATTTGGAAATATTTGCTGTATTTTGGCCTGAAGGACAGTATTTACGTGAGTGAATAACGTATTGCCTTACGGAGGGAAGAAATTTATATTTTAATTATTCTATGCCATAATTATTGTCGCGAATATAAGATTAAGGCAGGTTGAAATAAATGGTCAAAACGAAACAATGTTTGAAATTGAGTTAGTCGGGCACTCAGGAAACCAAAAATTGTTTGCTGAAAGGCTGCGCTACTGTTGATTTCTTATGGACGTTGAAAAACTTTGTCTTTGTGGAACTGAATTGAATAGAGTGGCATTTTCTGACGCTGCAGCTTTACTGCTAATAGTCACCTGATCAACACACATAGAAATGCGAGTTTTATAACGTCTCTCATGTGGTTAATCGGCGGTCTGTCACCACGGAAGCCCGGGTTCAATCCCAGGCCAGTCCATTTGGCATTTTTGGTGTAAAAAGTAGCATTGGAACAGTTTTTTCCTCAAGTACCCCGGTTTTATTCTGTCAGTATTGTTTCACTAATTCTACTAATCCTTCATTCATCCATCACATGTGATACATAACTTTAGCAGTTGACTGACTCGTTAAATAACGCGTACTAAAAATTTCTCGAAAGCAGTTGGTGATTAATGAAACTTAAAAACAGATGGGTCTATGTTTGACACTCAGAGGACCGTGCATCATGATGTGTTCGTATAGTGAAAGCCAAAGAGATGCACTAATTCTCAAATTTATTCTACAAAGTATTCTACATGTTTCGGACAAGTCCACTGTCCATCATCAGGAATATCTCAACACTGCTATCGTGGTCAGGATGGAACTGAAGTTCCATCCTGACCACGATAGCAGACGCCAACAGAATTAGCATGACAAATGCCTATTGCGTGTACACAGTGTTGAGATACTCCTGATGATGGACAGCGGACCTGTCCGAAACATGTAGAGTACTTTATCAAATAATTTTGAGAATTAGTGCATCTCGTTGGCTTTCATTATAAGAATAGACGGGTCTATAATCTACTTAACTAAAATCATAGCCTTCTGCAAAACAAGTAGTGGATGGTTGGGTAACTAGCAACATAAATACAGGCTTTATTTCGACTGTCAGTTAATTGGCTCTCCTTGCTAAGCGAAAGAATAAGATAATACCATCGGGGTTTCCTGTTTTAATTGACATCTTACGTTAAAATGATCACAGAGAGTTAAGCCACAAAGAGCGCGTGAAATTATTATACTGTGACTGCTTCTAATTGAAGCAGTAAATCTTACTACTTGGCTCAGTTATGAAGAGCGCTTTCAAAACTGGATCTTAAACGTCTGCTTTCAATGGTCCGATTTCCGACTACCCGATAATTGAAGAACCTTGCGAGATGTACCCTCTTCTGGGAGTTAGACAGCGTATATTTGTTGTTAGATACCGACATTTCGGGAGAACCTATCGGTCCCATCTTAAAGGGCCAAGCAGTCTATCAATGTACGCTGCGTAACATCTCAGAAGAGCGAATATCTCATGTACACCGCGGCAAATCCTGAAGTCACGCAACCTGACGAGACATTTTCATATCTTATATACGGAATGGCTATAATAATAATAATAATAATAATAATAATAATAATAATAATTGATGTCTTGATGTACGAACACCACGAGAGGGTACTTCTACCAATAGGCCCAATATAAATACTTCCTCTCAAGCTAACGCAGAGAGTTTTGTGTAATTTTATTTGGTCTGTTTGTGCTAAACTAATAATTCGATAGAATTTAAAATAATGTGTCTAGGACCGAATTTCAGAACCAATACGCAGATACCCGTACGGCACGTAGATTTCCTTTAGGAGAATCTCATATTTGAAGTTTATATTAGGCCAACTGGAATAGAATTTATTTTCTTGGAGAAGGTGTTTGAACAAAATGTGGAATTTTTAAACTATAGCGGAAGGGGAAACGGTGTTTCGGAGAGAGAAAAAAATTTCCTCCTTAGTTAATTACTCAAAAATTAAGTTTTGCCTTAGCGACTGTAACTGTAAAGGAGCTCTGTTAATACTCAACCCTGAAATACAACTTTCACAATTATTTTGTTTGAGAATGAGTGAAGCCCGCTACGTTGTTTTATAATCCTTGCGCTGACTTGAGATGATGATGGTGGTTGCGACGTTGATTGAGCACAGGCTGATTTTATTGGCTTATTTTAGTACAGGCTGATTTTATTGGCTTATGAGTTAAACGACTTATTTTAATTGAGATCAGGACAAACAATTCGGCGAAACTTATAATAACTGTTACGTTCTCTCCAAGCGGACTCTACAGGGTGTGTCATCCAGTCTTCAGCAACTCAATTTGTGAAGCAGGTATTTCAGTATCTTTGACAATCAAAACCATGTCTCAAAATCACCCCTAGGCAGCAGATGACAATTTTCCTTGGGATGCCTTAGATTGGGCCCCGATTTGATATCCTGGTCGTTTCGAAGCAGATTTAACAAACTAAATTAGCGCTGGTTTGAATGCTAATTATTTGTTGCATTGGTGTGATTTTCGCCTGTTGAGCTAGAATAAATTTTAACAATAAACATTACGAATATACACTTCTACCTGAATTTTACTGGGCTTCATAAATATTTTATTTCAACAGCGTGGTATACGTGGGTAGCAAATGAAACATAAGGGGAGCCTGTAGATTCAGAAATTTGAAAAGTCGCCTTTTTGGGTGTTGAAGAATATAGAACAGTGTAAAAATGAAGTTCGAATTTGAACATGTGTTACTTCAGCAGCATGTAAAGTTTTTGTGGGCTCAAAGTAAGGTCTCACTATATTTTAACTTGCTTTTAGATGCTAATTCATTTCCGTAGGTTCGACAAACCTGTGAAATTGGATAGGTGTAATCTTGGGGCTTGGTTCGATGTTATTAAGGCATACACTGCTTACTTCTACAATGAGCTTTAAATTACTATGACGAACTGTGGCTTTCTTGAAAGGCTGTTTGATTTTATAGGCGTTTAAACTTTGAAGACTGACGTTAACATAAATCATACAGTGACGTGACAGGGGACACAGACCGTCTGTGTCAGAAAGACGAGTCCGTTAATGCTTTTAAACTTTAATTTCTACATTCAATTATGGCAGCAAATTAATTACAATAGAATAAAACCGTCAAACATGACTAAAATATTTTATTATGATAACACGTTCTGCTGGAATGGGCCACCATCAGGTAATACAAAATGCAGAGGTACTTAGAAGGTTAACTGCAATAGACGGTTCTAGGAGTAGGAATGATGTCTAATATTCACAACGAAATTAGGATTTCATAAATATAAATGTTTCGATATATATATATATATATATATATATATATATGCATACATACATACACATACACACGCACATATGATTACATGTACAAAGTACGTGAAAATAATGTTTTGAAAGTTTTATTTAGTGCCCTTTTTTAGGTACGTTATGCTGTGTTTTGATTATTGAATACACTTTTCACTTTGAAGAATCTTTATCTGTAAGGTGCTTTCTGTGGTTTCTGGGTAACAACCCAGAAGAGCGCAGTTCTCTTCTACTTCTCGGCGGAAGCCTGTAATCAAGTTTGGAATTCTCAGCTCAAAGACTCGTACATCTACAATATGTATACGTGTTGAAGTCATCGTGGAATTAACAACGCTCGCTTGAATGACAAAGTTCTGCGCCCTTTTTATGCAAGTATATGAACTGGTCTTACTTAGACCGGCCAGGAAAGAAAGTAAATCTTTCACTGTAGCAATCTGTCCTTACGTTATGGTCTTGAACATTTCAGTCTACTTGCCTTTTGAACGCGGGCTTGTAAAGGTATAAGACAATACGTTTATGTGCAGGCTATGCTGTTTGCTTGCAGGCATGCACAGCTATGTGCGCATTACATCAGTACGGGCAGGCAGTAGTGTTTCCGGGTACGCGATGCAGGGCCAAATAAAAGTGATATAAATTAAGATTTCCTGTGAGAAGAAAGAAACTTGTCTAATAATACAAGATCATGTCCGGTAGCGTTGACTTAAAGTCAACAAAAGAGAAAAGAGAGATTCAAATGAATAGAAGACAGGAAATAAAGAAATTGAACATGTATTTTTTTGCGTCCCACACCTGGCAGGAATCCAGTGCATAAAGAGCAAGGAGGCCATCAATGTAATAATACAGTATAGAAAAGTTTTAGTTGTCTGTCTTGTTAGAAATATGAACAGGAGCGATGACGATGCGATGAGATGCGAAGATGAAGAGGCGTGTGATTGCAGTTCTTTAGGCACCAATGTCGAACTACTTTCTGAAACATTCGATGTGCTGAAGGAAGCGCCGTCTTCATTTGAACGAACTGGTGAAAATATTCCTGTAATAAAACCAACTGGATGCACTAATTTCTCAGATTTTATTTTTGGAATAAAATTCTACATGTTTCAGATGGCTTCCTCTGTCCATCATCAGGAGTTTTTCATTGTACAAACAGCAATGGTATATGTCATACAGGTATTGCTGACAGAAAGCTGTCAGCAATACCTGTATGACATATACCGTTGCTGTGTGTGCTGTGAGAAACTCCTGTTGATGGACAGAAGAACTGTCCGAAACATGTATAGTTTTATTCCAAAAATAAATTAGAGAAATTAGTGAATCTAGTTAGTGTTATTATAGGAATTTATCACCATGCACGGTCACATGAACGTTAAGTTGGTGAAAGTATAAAATTAATTCTGGGGATGTAGGGTTTTCTAAGGTTGTACAATGAGTGTGTGCGTGTGTTTTAAGCGTGCTTCTTAACGCCAAGTGCAAATACTATATAGCACTGGTGATAGATGATTGAAGAGAATGGAACTATAATGGAATGATGTTGACAAGAGAAACCCGACCTACTCAAAGAAAACCCTGTCCTAATATCACTTTGTCCATGATAAATTTCACATGAACTAACTCGGGCCTCTGCGTTGAGCAGCCGGCGGCACTGTTTTGGGAAAGAAGTTGCTTTCGCAGTGTGGTTTTAATTAGCGAGGTCAGAGGCTTTCACGGCGTTGGTTGTGAAAACTGCTGTTACCCGCTGTCCTGATGGAGGCAGAAGTGTGTTCCGAAACGTCGGCACAGTGGTACAACACTACACGACGTCACGACCCGGGACGCGGAAGTATTTGATGTGAACACAAAGTGTCCCACCTTTGTTTATTTTCGTAGACGGTGTGAAATATCTCACGTGCATAGGCACGTGGAACAGCCGTGCTGTAGTTTCTTTATGTATTCTTTTGCAGAACAATTTACAGCTGGAACTTAATAATACTTTAATTACAAAGCGTAGCCTACCAAGATAGGCTCATTTTATTACCGAAGCCGGTACTTTTCACACTTGAAGTACAGGACAATGATATTAATATAATATAATATAATATAATATAATATAATATAATATAATATAATATAATATAATATAATATAATATAATATAATATAATATAATATAATATAATATGATATGATATGATATGATATGA
>Ga0123352_10009754_pt1 | contig 15048 bp, 8 predicted proteins | sample TergutLab28metaG_FD_89700 | JGI IMG/M metagenome (GOLD analysis project Ga0123352, IMG submission 89700) | Labiotermes labralis P1 segment gut microbial communities from Petit-Saut dam, French Guiana - Lab288 P1 | ecosystem: Host-associated > Arthropoda: Insects > Digestive system > Gut ... | reverse complement strand
CTGTCGCTCATTACGACACTACGACGCACTTCTTCTACCACAACACAACGTAAACAAACCCACTACACTTCTTCTTCTTCTACGCGCTTAGCACTCCACTATACTTTCACAAAACACAACCTCACCGCTCCACTGCTCAAAGCAGACTGAATCGAACCTGGGTCTCTGAAATAAATGTCGCGTGTCTTGCCGCCTGAGCCACGGCGCTGCGTTCGATGTACTCATGAGTCTAGCAGCCATCAGCTGGAACGGAATCAACAGTTACTCGCAGTCAGAACGTGATTAAGTGAAACCCCAAAGAAATCATTATTGTTCTGGTGTGCCTAAACTAATTTTCAAAATTAAACTGTCAATCCTCATATAATGTCAAGAGCAAGGACACCTGCACAACTTTGTAGCTGTATCTAACTGGTGAAGCTAAATCCTGCTTGTTCAGCAGTCACCTGTCAGGTACGATTCAAAGAATCAATTAGAAGGCGGTGACGCATGCCTCCTTTCTATTGCATTCATGGCTTTGTGGTGTGTTCGGAACAAATGTGGCTTTGTGTAAAAGACTTGAAGTTTCTGTTCTTGTGTTGGTGTTAGATGTGGAATTTAGTGGTCAAAATATATAGTGATATAAAGCTTGTCTTTTGTGGTTTTAAAAACATTTAAAAAGAACTGTAAAATTGCGTGCATGTAGTGATACGATCAGACTGTTACTGAACCTCGCAACTAACCTGGCGCCAACAGCTTGCACGGATGTCCTTCAAGATGAGAGGTAAGCGAAACTTAGTATACAAATAGTGAAGCTCAAATCCTAACTGGTCCTTATAACCCACATATTGCATTTTACAATCATAATTCATATGCTGTTTCGTTGATAATAAGGCTTATTGTCAGATTGGGCAGCTGTTATCTTCTTTTGGTCAAGTAATGTGAAGTGCTTTAGAGTACGATGATAATTTCAACAAACGTTGTATATATTAACAATTCTGTACGGCATCTCCTGAGAAGGATGACGTGTCCACAGTATATAAACTGACAGACTTTAATATATTCATCGGGAATCGAGATACCGTAACGAGTATAGTGACTAGGCTCGCAGGATGGGCGGTCCGGGTTTAGAATCCCGACAAGGGCAAGATTTTTCTCTCGTTTCCCAAACGTTCAACCTGGATGTTGGGCCCCAACCACACTCCTATTCAGTGGGTATCAATGGTTACTTTCCTGCGGTGATGTCACAGGAGAGTGCTGCTGAAAGCTCGCCTCAATCCAGTGCAGCGGTTATGAATGAGTGGAGCTCTCATGGCGTAGATATGGACAATCTAACCTCTATCTCTCCCCCCATACTTATCCACAGTTTTTAGAAAAGTGTTAGGACTAGTGTTTTAATGTTTAAAGTACAGCCGTGGTTTGTCACTAAATAACCTGTTCAGATGCCACCCTTATCGCTACCTAAATACCTAACAGTAAGTAAGAAACTTCCATTTTATGGTAACAGATCGCCTGATACGACTGTAACTTAAGTTCCCGAAATGTGGTTTTGTATGAAATTCTACTCAAAAGGACAATTTCGAAAATTCATGTGGTGAAAATTTAATTTCAAGGAATGTGATATGTATGAAATTTTCTTAAACCTGATTCTAAACATTTTTTACAACTCCCGTTTTATAACTGACGTGCCTTCTACAAAATTCAAACTTTAATAAGAGAAAACTATAAATATAGCATCCCCCCCCCGGCCCCCATAATACTTAAGATGGATATGAGGAAGAGTGTGAAATTTTTTTTCACTTCATCTGCATTTATCGTATTTATCTTGCACGTTACTTAAACAACTAACACCAAGGGAGAGAGTCCTTGAAACCCAAACATTTTCTGAGCTAGTCAAGACATGTCTCGGAATTTTTGGGACGTATAAGTTCATTACCTTCTTTAAAACAACCCGCCACTTGTCCGAATATTAGATCACTGTAATGGGCTGCATGTCCTCCTATCCTTTTTCTTTAACATCTGTTTTGATATTATACTCATATCTACGACGAAGTAACCCAAATGCTTTCTTTCGGACACGTTTTCTTACCAAAATCGTGTATGTACTTTTCTTCTGTCTGTATGTCTCACTTGCTGTCCGTCTATTTTTGTTCATATGATCAGCCAAATAACAATAAAAACGGACAGAAACTCATGAATCCCGTCATCCCGCAATTTTCCCCTTTCCTGCAATTTCGTCGCTCTTAGACCACAACATGTTTATGGTCTTGCAGTTTAGCTGTAGTCTAACACACACACACACACTCACATACACACACTCACACACACATACACACACTCACACACACACATACACACACACACACACTCACCCACATTCACATACACTCACACACACTCACACACACAACATACGCACGCGCACACACACACACACACACACATAGATAGCTTCACTGCAAAAAGGCCGGCGTCACACGCGAGCGGGAACAAATACATCAGTGGTGGTCACTGATGTGCCTTGTGGATAAAGCAGATCAGGTCAGGAAAATGAGATGTGCGGGGCATGTAGCATGTAAGGGGCAGGATAATTTTATGCGGTGTTTGGTGGGGAAAACTGAAGGATAATGGGTCAATGTAAGGCATAAGCATAAATAGGGAGATAATATTGGAATGGACCTTGAAGTGATGTGATGGGTAGGGTGAAATGGATGCCTCTGGCTCAGAATAGGGACAAATGACTGACTGCCATGAACACAGTGCAGTATCATACCGTCACGTGCCGTGTAATGAGGGGGAATTTCTTGAATAACTGCAGATCTGGTAAATTCCACAGAAGAACTGTGCACCATGGAGTCTGTTTCTTCTTTACTTAGGTACATCCTTAGTCTGTCATATTGTTACAAATATGGTTGTGTCTTTGGTTAATTGGATCGCTAGTTAGCTGGGTAGTTACATAGTTAGTTATATGGTTAGTCAATCAGTTAACCGGCCAGCCAGCTATTCAGTCACTTAGTCGTTCATCCATTCAGTCAGTCATTTACTTAGTAAGGTGGTTAGGTTAGGTAGGTGGGTAGGTAATTAGGTAGTATATAGGTAGGTAGGTATGTAGATGGGAGGGTAGGTAGTTAGGTGGGTATATAGGTAGGTGGGTATATAGGTAGTTGGGTATATAGGTAGGTGGGTATGTAGGTAGTTGGGTATATAGGTAGGTGGGTATATAGGTAGGTGGGTATATAGGTAGGTGGGTATGTAAGTAGGAGCGTATATTGTTAGACAATCAGTCAGTCAGTGAGCCAGGTAGTTTGTTAAGTAGGCAGGTGGTTCCTTAGTTTGTGTGTTAAATAGTTAGCTGATTAGTTCATTGTTTGCATGATTGTTTAGTTAGTTTGTTAGTTTGTTTATTGGTTGGCTGGTTGTTTGGTTAGTTGGTTAGTTTGTTGGTTATTAGGTTGGCTAGTTCGTTGGTTAGTTGTTATTTAGTTAGTTTATAGTTGGTTATTTCGTTGGCTAGTTCTTTAGTTAGTCAGTTGTTTGGTTGGTTAGTTAGTTTAGTTGGTTACTTGGTTGGTTCGTTGGTTAGTCAGCCAGTCAGTTTGTTTGTTGGCTAGTTAGTCTGTTAGTATTTTGTTCCGTTAGTTAAACTATTGGTAGATTGGTCGGTTATTTGGTTGGTTGGTTGGTTGGTTGGTTAGTTGGTTGGTTGGTTGGTTGGTTGGTTGGTCTGTCTGTCTGTCTGTCGGTCGGTCGGTAGGCTGGCTGGTTGCTTGCTTGCTTATTTGAGTGTCTGGGTGGCCAAGTGTCCAGCTGCCTGTCTCCGCCAGCACAGTCTGATACTGCGATAGGCACGAACGTTATTACGATTCATTTGGCAATAATCTATCACCAACTTCCTGCTGTGCTATACATAACTGTCATTAATCCGCTGATTGAAAAGGATCCACTGCCGCAATGCCTTGTCTGAATGCTGCTATTATACGTAACACCTGGTTACATAACGACTGCGAAACTTTCTTTCAAAACAAGTTACTCTGTTTTCTTGATATTTAGAACTTGTTCACTATCATACTGCTTTCTTCATGCATTATTTACAAGACATATCAAACATCGTTCACAGCTGGAACGAAGAGATACGCGTGGCTCTGTCCGTCTGTCGCTCCTTTCTCTTTTCCCCTTCAGGTTTTCCGGTAACATACTCGCTGGCAAGTTTTCATCTCCCGTGTGGGTACTATCGCTCTCATATCATCTCATCTCATCTCATCTCAGCCCATCCTCCCCTACCAGATCATCCAACGTTATTCGGCGAACAGCCTTTGTTTACTTCGTCCATCTTCTGAATATTACGCATGCAGGACTTTATCGTTTAAACTTTATGTTGTTTGTTCCATGCTTTATCGATACTAATTCACGACACTAAACCAAGAAAGTCCATAAACTTGTTCCCTAGATATTTATGGTACAGTATTGCGCAGAAAATGGCTACATGTTTCGGTCCACAAGAGACCTTCATCAGGGAATCAAACCACAGTAACACAGCATAACACCAAATCACTCACTTTTGTCCACAGCTGAAGTGGTATGACAGATTCCAGTTGTTACAATGTAGACACAACTGTGCTGGGTCTTGACGCAGTGTCTTGGAAGCAGCCTGCTTACTTAACGAAAGTAACTTTGACGTGAATTACTTTTTTATTGTCATGATATGATATGATATATTTGATAACTGCAATTGGGTTGACACCTGGTGGCATCCACCGATACATCCAAGGACAGTTGTGGTGCTTCGGACAGTGACAGAAAAAACGTGCTGTAAAATATTAATGAAGTAGGAGGCAGTAATGGAAACGCGTGCTGTGTGGACCAAAATACGGACAAAACTTCATACAAACACGTGTCCTAGCAAAGCGTGGTCTCTTCATTAGGACCACCCTATACACAGTGCGGTCCAAACGTTTTAGGGCTGATTTTTTTAAAAATCGAAGACCCATGAGGAAGATAAATCCCCTTTTTTTTATTCAAAATAAGCTCCGTTTGCATATATACAGACTTTTGTGCGGTCGTACAGTTTCTGAAAAGCTGCCGAAAATTCCTCTTTTTGGATCTTTTTAATTCATCAGTTACGGTTTCTTGCATCTTAGCAATATCCGCAAAAGTGGAGTCCTTGTAACTTCATTTTCAACTTGGGGAACAGAAAACAGTCTGGCGGAGATAAATCTGACAGTACAGGGGTGATAAAGGGTTGTAACATTTTTTGGGTCAAATATTGGCAAACACTTGCAGCATTGTGGGTGGGCGCATTATCGTGCTACAAGAAAAAATCTCGAGAAAAAACGCAGCTGGACGAACCCATTGGATGCGCTTCAGGAGGCGATCCAATACTCCTTTATAAAATTCTGTATTTACTGTTTTTCGCTCCGGTAGGAATTCTTTGTGCACTGCGCCTTGAGAGTCGAAAAATATTATCAATATGGTCTTGATACGGGACCTTTGGAATTTCAGTTTCTTCGGCCGACGGTATGTCTCACCAACCCATTCAGAACTCTGTCGCTTTCTTTCGGGGTCATTGGCAAAACACCGGGTCTCATCTCCAGTAATAAGTTTGTGGAAAAAATGTTTGTCTGCATCGGCCATCGCGATAATGTCTTGGCAAGATGTGACTCGATCTTCCCTTTGCTCGGGTGTCAAGCAGTGTGGAACAAAACGTTCACACAACTTTCTCTTACCCAAATCCTCTTTCAGAATCCGAAAAATGTTCGAAGATTCTGCTATAATTCTTGGTGCGATTCGACGGTCATTTTTAACCAAATCAGCAACAGCAGTAATGTTTACCTCAGTTCGAGTCGATTTTGGACGACCACCCCTCTCGTCATCTTCTACCAGCTCCCTTCCGTCTTGAAATCGAGAATACCACCTAAAAACATTGATCGGTTCAAAGCCTCATACCCATAAGCCTTTTGCACCAATACTGGTGTTTCTGTCGCAGATAGACCGGCTTTGAAACAAAACGTTGTGGCAACTCTGTTCATTTCCGCCATGCCTTTACAAGATGTTATAACTCGTACACTGCCGAAGATAAACAAAAGAAACTCGGTGTGCGAACGGATGTTGGTTGATAGTAGTGCGTTAGTTGTTTGGCCGACAGATCGCCCTGGTTCTGTTATTTAAAAAAAAACAGTTCTAAAACTTATGGGTCGCACTGTGTATTAATTATTAAAAACTTTTTTTAGAGTGGTAATTATACGTACCACACAATCCAATGTTAAACCATTCCGCATTCTTCCCACAGTGTCCGTCTGTGTTATTCTCACCACAACCGACAATTATTTCCCTATACATCATTAACTGGGTGATTTGTATAACCGTAACGTAAAGTGTTAACACTCTACAGCCCACTGGTCACTATCAAATGTAACATTTAATAATTCCACGTTCTGCCCACACAGTATATTTGTGTGTTTTGTGTGGATCTCAGAACAAACAGCGATTATTTCCCTATACAGCATTAACTGACTGGTTTGTGTAACCGAGACGGAGTGTGTTTACTGCACGGTACGGACTGGATGTTTATATATATATTTCTTGTTCCTGTATGGCACAGAAGACCAAATACAACTCAGTTTCTTCCTCACGGAGAATCCCGTGCGCCTGTTCAGGACCAAGCACTCCCCATTACTGTTTACTGTAACTACTGTTGTCTTTTCCAAGCGTCATATGACGCCGTGTGCATACAGTTCATACTATCTGAATGTAACACAACTATCTCTGTGATGTCAAATGTCAATGCACGGCACTATACGAGCATTTCTCGCCGCAGAGACGGAACAAACAGTGCACACACTTTCGCAATATCCGCACTCCGAAACGCCCGAACTCACCTCTTCTTTTCCTCACACTGTCAACTGTAAAAATTTCAACGCCTCTGTTTCGAGCGACAGTAGCGGACAGTTTCAACAGGACTCCAGCACCAAGACGTTTCATTTACTGTTCCAGTTAGCAGTGTTGGCACTAACACACTGGCGCCTAAATCACGGGGTCCCCAACACCCTCCCCCCCCCCCAACTCGCAGCAACTTGCCCAAATAATACGACCTTGACCAGCTGTTTGTGTGCGAGTAACACTTGGTATATGTCATTAAGGAGCACCCTGTGGCACAGGGGCATTCGGAAAGAGATGCTTGGAATTAAGGGGCAGGGATTACCAGAAGGATTCACAAAACTGAAAAATGCACGTAGCTTTTCGGTGGGGAAAAACTGCAAGAAAGTGAAATCCTGGAAGGTTGAGGAATGTATGGGAATATAATATAGAGAAATATGTTAAAGACTGCGGGAGGAGAGGGGAGGGCGTGGAGTGAATTCATTTGGCTCGGGAGAAGGACAAGTGGCAGCAGTCTGTTGCAGCGTCAGTAATAGAGCTTTGGGCTGCATTAAATGCGGGGAAATTTTCTGTAGCCGAGGAAGAAGGAACCTGCTCCATGACGTCGGTAACTTACTAGTTAGTTAGTCAGTTAGTTTGTTAGTTGCTTGCTTGCTTGCGTGTCTGCTCAATCTAAATTTGTCTCGATTCTGAATTCAACGCCCCGCCATAACGACATGTCAAGCCAAGTGTTCTTAAAAGTGAGCACTGCGTGGAGGTCAGCTCCACCTAACACTTCATGTGGTATCTTCTTACGTTTCCTTACCGAAATCTCCACTCAGCTCTCTTCGCTCCCTTGTGTGCTGTATGTTCAGCCCATCTTACCGTCCTCAAATTAGCCCACTATTTTTCGAATAGTACAAATCCCACAAATTTCGTCGCGAAATTGTAGGTTCTCACAGCAGTGTTGCTGAAGCTTCGCTTCAAGTCTCCCGGCATATGACGCCATGCCGGTGGGCCAGCAGTTTCCGACGTTTCGAGAGAACGTGCTGCTGCCTGCCTCAATGTTCGGGGTCCAGCAGTCCGTGCAGAACCGTCGACTGTCGGCTTTCACTACAGATGGAGCTACAGCGATCGTCGGCACGGCGACCAACGACAAAGGGTCACGTCCCACAGTTTCTGTACCCTCACTAACAAATTCCCCCCACTCTCCTCTTCCTCCGTCACATTTGCTCGCTGAGTCACGTCAGGCAACTTCATATCGCCTTCCTGCTTGTCTCAGCGACGTTAAACGTACATCTGAGATGGCAAAGCCTTGCGCTCAGTCTCCCAGCGCCGTTTTTAATATCCCGTTCAGCGCTGGCGATTATAAATTGCAATTTGCAGGTAGCATAAGATAATTCACTCTTCATTACGCAATTACAGCACAAAGTGGAGCTCACCACGGCGACGCGCGAGAGCGCACGCAATATGGTAATTTGTTGTGCGAAGGATATTTCTTTGCGTCACGTTGGTAGTACCCACCGACTTGTCGCCTGCAGACGTCTGCTATTGCCCACGTGAAGTTTTTTAATTTCCTTTCGTCCACTTCCTGTTGAACATTAATATCTGCTGTGCCAAGTTGTGAAGTTTCTTCGCAAGAACTAATTACAGGGACCGGTCAAACAACAAGGCGATTCACGGTGTGAATGCAGTTGGCGCGTCCGTCTTCACAATGAACAAGACGCTAAAGACACCCCTGATTAATCCATTTGTCACTTTTTCATCGCTTTGCCTGCCAGTCGGTGTGAGTCTTAAAACACTCTGAGCGGAGCAAACAGTTAGCTGGCGGCACAGCAGGAGAGCAGGCGAAGTCAACTTTAATATTGCCTGTTTCACATCAGGGACAATTTTAGGATCGTATTTTATAGGTGAAACAATACATCTAATTCTGAAACGACACACATCTGATTGCAAAGCTGTAACATCACCTCTGGATGTTTTAAGCCAATTAGCCTGATGACTGCTTACTGCTAAGCCAAATCATCTAGCAACGCTACAGCACAAAACATGCGGCTTCATTATTATTATTATTATTATTATTATTAATATTATTAAAAGGTGTGTCAGACTTCACCTTTGGATTTTGTCGCTGCAACTTTCGGTTTTCTCATAACAAGGATCAGCAAACCCAATTAGCAAGTCATCACAAGTAAAGTCTCTCCCAAATTATATTCTCCTCCATCACATTTCCTCCGTTTTTATGACAAAAAGTAGAAAAGGAACACACTGACCCTGCAGGCAGACCGGCGGCAGCAGCCTCCACCTTGCGCCGCGTCGCGCCGCGCCGCGCCTTCACCAAAACACTTATCTCAGCTCTACAATCACATGAGCGCAATTCACAGTTCATTAAGCTGCATCTACACAACAATAACAACACGTCACAAAATACTGGCATGTCATGTGTTGTATTATCAAAGGAACAATCAATCGTTCTACAATGTAATCGAAATCTTGTCAATATTTAACATTTTCTCACATGTTCGTACGCACGTATTGGACCTGACGATGGCCTCATTGTGACATACAGTGTTATGCTGTTGTGGTGGGTTGCACTGTATTGTCCTTACAGAATGCACAATGTAACGCGACATGCAGAATGTAACGTGACCATGCAGAATGTAATGTGGTCATGAAGAACGTAACGTGGCCATGCGGAATGTAATGTGACCTGCAGAATGTAACGTGGCCCTGCAGAATGCAATGTGACCTGTAGAATGTAATGTGTTCATGCAAATGTCATATGTTCATGCAAAATGTAATGTGTTTATGCAAAATGTAATGTGGTCTGCAGAAATTAATGTGGTCATTCAGAATTTAATGTGGTCATGCAGAATGTAATGTGACCTGCAGAATGTAATGTGGTCATGCAGAGTGTAACGTGGTCATGCAGAATGTGATGTGACCTGCAGAATATAATTTGGCCATGCAGAATGTGATGTGACCTGTAGGATGTACTGTGACCTCCATAATGTAATGTGGTCTGCAGAATGTAATGTGACCTGCAGAATGTAATGTGGTCACGCAGAATGTAATATGGCCGGCAGAATGTAATGTGGTCATGCAGAGTGTAACGTGGTCTGCAGAATGTAATGTGGTAATGCAGAATGTAATGTGGTCTGCAGAATGTAATGTGGTCATGCAGAACGTAATGTGGTCTGCAGTGTAATGTGGTCTGCAGAATGTGATGTTACCTGCAGAATGTAATGTGTTCACGCAAAATGTAATGTGATTATGCAGAATGTAATGTGGTCTGCAGAAGTAATTCTTGTACGACTTCGTCACTCGACAGCATTACATCAATAAACATGAACGCACTGCAAACCACAAACTATCATCACTGCAAAATTCGCGCATGCAGCTGTACGTTCTATCGCGCTATCAACTTGACCCTCAGGAACTCATACGCTACAAACTGTGACGTCACTGTAGGACTATGACACACAAAAGCGTTCGCAGGAGTATGGCCTATTTATCATGAATATAGGTACAAAAGATGACCAATTACATCCCTCCAATGCTTATCCTTACAGACACAGAACGCGCGCGCGCGCACACACACACACACACACTCACATGATTAGTCTGCCCCACATCTTCATAGTGTCTAATTAACACAGATCCATCTACAACTATGTCTTCCAGTTGTTCCCGTACCTTACAGTTTCCCCAACAAAATCTCTTTTTCCCTAAAGTTCCACGTGCCCCGCCCACTTCAACCTCCTTGATTTGGTAAGTTGAACAATATCTGGGGAGGACTACAACTCATGAAGCTCCTCATTATGCAGTTTTCTCCAGTGCTCTATCACTAACTACGCCGTATCCCCCTTATGCACTAAACACTAACGCACGTCTCACACTGTAGCACCTAAATGAACAAACAACACTGAAGCCTCTAGCAATCCCAGCAGTGGTCACCTGTCTTCGTCACCCGCTGACAAAGATGGACGGTGTATCAGAGGCGTAGAAATGTTCGTGTAATCGAAAGTGTATCTGAGTGCTTCCTTCCACTTCTACGTGAATGAACACAACTACAGAACACAGCTCAGTTTTGCAATGCTAGTTTAAAATCTCCAAAATGTTACGAAAAACAGCGATCGTGAACAGTCAGAAGTTTGCTGGCTAATAAGTGGCACTGCCAAGGCTGACACGAAAACGTACGTACTTATGAAAGGATCGAAAAAGGACAGATATTTAGTAACGGGTACTGAAGGCTAATGTCTGTATTGTGACTGCATGTGCTTTAGGCTAATGTGTATATGTTATTATGTGTTTAAGGCTAATTTGTGTATGTGTGTGTTTAAGGCTAACGTGTGTACTGTTGACCCATATGTTCACGTACAAAAAGCGACGCACACGCACACACAAACAAGCAGTCTCACATCTTGTAGCCAGCTGCTACTCACTTTACGCCATTAACCTTCCATTATGATCCCCCCTCCCCCTTCTCTTAATCCAAAAGCTGGTCAAAAATTCTCTGCCCTCTAATGAACACGAACATTTCATCGTCCTGCCCTCTAATGAACATGAACATTTCATCGTCCTGCCCTCTAATGAACATGAACATTTCATCGTCCTGCCCTCTAATGAACACGAACATTTCATCGTCCTGCCCTCTAATGAACATGAGCATTTCATCGTCCTGCCCTCTAATGAACATGAACATTTCATCGTCCTGCCCTCTAATGAACATGAACATTTCATCGTCCTGCCCTCTAATGAACATGAACATTTCATCGTCCTGCCCTCTATTGAACATGAACATTTCATCGTCGCCTGCACAAGTTGCCGGCCATGATCTTTATCTTAGCCATATAAATCCAATCCATAGCCTCAGATCTTAATTATGTAAACACAAAATGTTAGTGCTGTCTTGCCACCCAAGTTTAGACCGGCCAATTTGTTTCGCACTTTCAGATTCCACAATTAAATTTCTGTATTTATTTATTCATTCATTCATTTACAACATTCCCACCATCCGTCACTTCATTGCACTTTGCTGTACTTGACTGTAGCTTTACAAACCAAACAAGCGCTACATTTGATGCAGTTTAAAAATGACGCTGTTTTGAGTGCAGTCAAATGGCTTACTGACAATTCAGAACATACCGACAGTTGTTTGTACCGCTGCTGTAACAAACAGAAATTACTGAATGGAATTCCTGAATTGAATTGAGTAGACATATTGTAGTAAAATACAACCGATACAGAATTTCACGAAAATCTGTCCACTGGGTGCCCTGCTGTGCCACGTGAACGGACAGACAGACATGACGCAAGTAATAGTTGCTTTCCGCGATTAGCATAAACGCGCAAAGTTCTTTCTGAGGAGCGCTGTTGAGCCTACAGACGCGCGCGCGTGTGTGTTTGTGTGTGTAACGTTCGGAATTGTCTGAGCAAGTGTGTGGGGTCAAGGCGGACGCCCTTATTTTCGTCCCCAAAATGCCGCATGTTTCTTTACTCCATAAACGTATAACTCAATCTTACTGGCATCCTGGAACACGTTACCAACGCACTGCTACAGGGGAACAGTTCAGTCGGTACAGCAGCAACGCTACGGCTGGACGACTCACGGTTCCAATCCCAGCCGGGGAAAGGAATTCTCTCTCTCCCTCCAAATTGTGCAGCAGACCCGACCTGGGTCCCACCGAGTCTCGTAGTGACGGCGCGGTACAGCAGCCACGGCGTGAGGCTTGCCAGACACCTCCATCTAGTTCCAAGGTAATTAATTAATGAATTGAGCTGTACCTCGACTCCCCCAACACGTCTTCATGGCACACCGAACAGCCAGCCAAAATTTGCTATAGACTTCGTTTTATTGGCATATAATTGTCATTGGATTTAGAGTCACACTATTGGCAAGCCACAATTCTGTTACGTGCCTTACATGTAACAACACCCTACACAGATGCAGACACCACCACCACCACCACACGCGCGGTAAACACATATTCATATTTAAACATATAAATATTAATCCCTTCGGTTTGACAGTCCTTTGATATAAATGTTAATATTGTGCCTACAGTCTGCGATATCCTGCAGCGTGCTTCTGTGGCGAATGACAATGTAAAAGAGATAATTAATTCGCACGAAACATCAGAAACAAAAACAGTCAGTGGCCAATCCAAATTGCGGGACTAACAAACGGTTTTATCATCCACAAATTCGTACTTCGTAGGATTACGGTCTGGCCGATTTATCCTTTGAACTTGTCAAAACACAGGGCAGTTATTTTCTGCTATTATTGTCAGTGACAACAACAACAAGTATATTCAAATGATAATAGAGAAAAACACAAAATTCTACGCATTGCAATTAATTTTGCGTAATTCAATATAATAAAAATGTTGGTAGCACTGCAGTACATTTCATGGAACGGCTAACATCATTTCATTCCACTTTCATGCCCTAAGTGTGTGGGGGGTGTCTGTCTGTGTACACAGCCTGCTGTGCTGTATCTGTAGCGATACTCAGACACTGTACACAGCTGTTGCTATTAAGCACATTTCCCAACCGCATGTGGAAGACAATACAGTATTAATCACACTGAAACATTTAACCAATTAAACTGTCTGATGGAATATGAAGACGTGTGTTTTGTAAGTGGGTACCGAAGCATCGACGGAGTAGTTCCTCCATATCCAAGGGTCAAGAGGTTACAGAGGAATTATTCGGGGGTTTCTTCAGGCTGGAAGGAACACTTGGGACATGCCGACTCTTGAAGATAAACGCAACGCCGACAGCTAATCCCACACTCATAAAACAAACTTAAACCTCTAGTGGTGTGCTGTTGCTTGTCAGCACATAAGCATAAAGGTGCGGAATTTAAAATGGCCCATTACCGTAACACAACGTGAGCCGGTTTAGACCAGTCCACACACACACGAATGCACTCTGCCACGAACGGGCAACCACCGACACCGGTGCAGATTAGAACGGACACAGTCAGTTGCACACAAATATACAGCGCATTAGACCACTCGCAATGGACTGTATCGGAAATAACTAATCCGCAAAAAAGCAAAGAACTACTGCATAAACGGTGGACGTTTTGCGTGGTGGCTGCTACGTGCAGAACAGGGAGAGTAATTGTGCGTAAAGAATGCAATGTCGAAATAAGTGTACCGCTGTCAGTAACAGGGACAGAAATGGTGCGTAGAGAATGCAATGCCGTCTGTACATTCGTCCGTCCGTCCGTCCATCTGTCCGTCCGTCCGTATCTAAGAGCAAAGCTCCAGTTGGACAGATTTCCGTGAAAATGGATGTCAAAAACTTTTACTGAAGTCCGTCGAGAAAATCGAAACTTTGTTCCAGTCTGAAAAAAAGTAACAGATAGTGAACAGGCACCGGTGTGGGGAGCAGCACTGAGTGCGGCGGAGTGAGGAGCAGCATTACGTGCGGCGGTGTGAGGAGCAGCACTAAGTGCGGGAGTGTGAGGAGCAGCACTCAGTGCGAAGGTGTGGGGAGAAGTAGTGAGAGCTGCGGTGTGAGGAGCAGCATTGAGTGCGGCGATGTGAGGAGCAGCACTAAGTGCGTCAGTGTGAGGAGCAGCATTGAGTGCGGCGGTGTGAGGAGCAGCAATAAATGCGGCCGTGTGGGGAGCATCATTAAGTGCGACGGTGTGAGGAGCAGCACTGAGTGCGGCGGTGTGGGGAGCAGCACGGAGTGCGGCGGGATGGGGAGCAGCACTGAGTGTGACGGTAAGTGCGGCAGTGTGAGGAGCAGCACTGAGTGCTGCTGTGTGGAGAGCAGCACAGATTGCGGCGGTGTGAGGAGCAGCAGTGAGTGCGGCGGTGTTGGGAGCACCACTCAGTGCGGCGGTGTGGGGAGCAGTACTAACTGCGGCAGTGTGAGGAGCAGCACTAAGTGCGGAGGTATGGGGAGCAACATTATTTGCGGCAGTGTGTGGAGCAGCACTAAGTGCGGCGGTGTGGGGAGCAGCATTGAGTGCAGTGGTGTGAGGAGCAGCACTGAGTGCGACGGTGTGGGGAGCAGAGCTAAGTGCGGCAGTGTGAGAAGCAGCAGTGAGTGTGGCGAGGTGGGGAGCAGTATTGAGTGCGGCGTTGTGAGGAGCAGCACTAAGTGCGTCAGTGTGAGGAGCAGCATTGAGTGCGACGGTGTGAGGAGCAGCAATAAATGCGGCCGTGTGGGGAGCATCATTAAGTGCGACGGTGTGAG
>Ga0123352_10009752_pt1 | contig 15049 bp, 11 predicted proteins | sample TergutLab28metaG_FD_89700 | JGI IMG/M metagenome (GOLD analysis project Ga0123352, IMG submission 89700) | Labiotermes labralis P1 segment gut microbial communities from Petit-Saut dam, French Guiana - Lab288 P1 | ecosystem: Host-associated > Arthropoda: Insects > Digestive system > Gut ... | reverse complement strand
TTATTTTAATTTTTCACACCTATAACAACGTTACCTTTTTATTACTGCGTGTATTGTACGTTCAGTTATGTCAAAATCGCCCAAAATAAAAAAAAAGACAAGTCACAACCGCACTGTAACTTTCGTTTCAGTATATAAATGTATCATAGTAGTAGACGCATGTGTTCTAAGTTACTGAGAACGTCGTTAAACCAGCACTGAATTACGTCAGTATACGAAGGCTGCTATTAATACTTGTGTGTTTCATTGTGTGCCATTCGAAATCATGAAGTCTGTCGGAACGGACACCACTCCCTATTGATTGGGAAGACGAACGGGTTAGTATTTACTGGGAATGTAGAACGCTGACTTATCACAAATGAAAACAAGGGTCATTATACGGCATGAGGAGGGAGGGGGGGGATTGCCTCTACAGGAGCACAATTAAACCACTTAATTAGCATCACGTTCCGTGCATGTTTGCAGAGACTTTTAAAAACCAGAGTGTAGTCGTTGTTGGGGCATATGTTCCGGAGAGGAAGATGGGAGAATGGGGAGTTTCTATCCTCGTACTCCCTAACTACAGGATAACCTCTCGCCTTAACTGAAAAGTGTATTGAAATTTATAGAACTCTCTTACTGTCGAAGTTTCAGTATGTATGTGTACACTTGTTTATTTATTTATTTATTTCTTTTTTTTTAACACACAGTGTGTAGCGAAACAACGCCATGGAAATGGCAGCCTTTGTGGAGCTGACAGTTTCTCAGCTATTTAAGAAACCTACGGCATTCTGTGGAATCTCAAAGCTCATTACCGTGTTCACAAAATCTCTGTATTGGCCTTTGTACCGAACCAAATAAATCCAATTCAGATCTTAGAATTTTATAATTCATTTTAATATTACTGCGATTAACACGTTTTCAAGCACAGAACTTATAGTAATATATATATATATACACACACTTACATACATACATATATGTATATATATATACACATCCATACATGCATACATACATTTCTAAAATACAAGAAGATAATCTTTTTGCCCAATAAATTGGACTTAAGGAAGAATTTAGTGAAATGCTACATTTGGAGCATAGTTTTTGTGGTGATGAAAATTAAACACATAGGAAAGTGGATCATAAATTCCATAAAAGTTTTGGAATGTGGTTCTGGTGAAGGATGGAGAAGATCAGTTAGACAGATTGTGTGAAGAATAAAGAAAGAAAGGAATGTCCTGCAAACAGTAAAACAAAGAAGGCTAACAGGACTGGTCACATCTAGCGCAGGAAGTGCCTTCGAAAACACGTTACTGGAGGAAAGATATAAGGGACGTGAAGACGAGGTAGAAGATCTTAGCAGCTACCAGATGACCTTAAGGAACAAGAAAAGTTAGAGGGAATTGGAAAAGGGAGCTTTAGGTTGCACGTTCTAGAGAAATCGCTGTGGAAGGAGCAATAAACCTGTTACAAGACAGGTTATATTATTATTATTATTATTATATTTATTCACATAATTGTGCCTTTTTAAAGACAGTGTCATTAGCTTAGACAATATATGTAGTTACCGTCGAATGGAGCAACAAAAATTCATTGGAAATTGTGTATCAGAAAGTGATAACGTCTGTCTGTGCTATTAAGGCCTTTGTCTGGAGGATGACTGTAGAAACTCACGAGAAACAGCACTCAGGGTAGGCTGTGTTTCGGCCGAGTTTCGAAAAGAGTACCTCCCGGTTACGCTCAGAAAAGTCATAGTCTAGCCCAGCTTCCTCGGTTGAACCTTCAGAGACCAGAAAGTACTTTTTCCTCTGTACGTATGGGTATATTTATTTATTTATTTATTTTTGGAGCCGGGATAGTTCAGTCGGTATGGCGACTCACTACGGGCTGGGCGGTACCGGGGATCGAATCCCGGTGGAGGCGAGTTTATTCGCACCTCTCCAGAACGGTTCCGAGGCCCACCCAACCGCCTACACAATGGAAACCTGGTTTTTCCAGGGGGTAAAAGAGCAGGGGCGTGGCGTTGACCACCCACCACATCTAGCGCCGAGGTTAAAGAAAGAGTAGAGCTATACTTCTACGCCCTCTCTGGGTCTTCATGGCCTGTTCTAGGGTGAACTTTACCTTTACCTTTATATATATATACGTTACGGTGCTGCATCAGTAACGAACGAGATTCAGAGTGACGTCAAGATCGCGCAGTATATGCCGCCCCTACACGAATCCTTTAAGTGCCACTCATGAAAACCAAAATATATACAGATTTTTATTTGATCTTGAAGAGTTTTTTAAAATGTCGATTTCAGTGGCATGTACTGAATTTTAATTGTTAAGAAACGAAAAGTTTATAGAAACTGTACTTTTCTCGGTTGTTACGCAGCGAGTAGCGGTAATTCGTTACCGACGTTTCGGGACAGTCTATCGGTCCCGCCACTGCTCGCTACGCAACAACCCAGAACTTCACTGTACTTATCTACTTCGATATAGAAGCCTGAAATTAAGAAAAGTTGAGGGTTCCTTCGACACCTTTGTTAGTGCTTTGCCTCTGCAGCTAAGTGTTTTAAGTTTTACCAGCGCTTCTGAGAATTCTTCGAAATAATCGAAAATGGACTGTGGATATCAACGTTTCATAGGAACGTAAACCTTGCTGGGTAGATTTACTTCAGTTCGGCAGAGGAAGGCCTCGAGTCCGTGCACAATGCAGTTGTCCGCTTTCAAGTTTTGCCCTCAGTAAATCGTAATATACAGGGTCATCGAAAAAGATGGACGGGGTTTGAAACCGCTATAACTTAAAAAGCACTAGACGGATTTACACATTTTGCATCTTAAAATGTTCAGAAAAGTTTAAAGTTTCAGACTTATATTAGTACATTTCAATATGTGCACCGTTTGTAGCTCTGGCGACGTCCAAACTAAATTCTATCTCCTGTCACGTTTTCTGAATCATGTCTCGTGTTACAGTTTCAATGGCTGATGTGATCCTGTCTTACAGGTGCTGGATATTCCTTATTTTCTCAGCTCACACAATGTTCTTAATGTACCCCCACAGGAAAAAATCAAGTGGAGAGAGATCTGGGCTTGGAGGTGGCCAGGGTATTGGTCCACCCTTCCAATCCAGGCATCAGGGAATCTCTCATTTAAAACGTCAGTCACAAAGCAACTGAAATGGGGAGGAGCTCCTTCTTGCAAAAAATTAAACCTACTTACTATTTCTTGTTCGAAGGTTTAACGTGTAAATCCGTCTAGTACTTTTTAAGTTATAGCGGTTTCAAATCCCGTCCATCTTTTTCGATGACCCTGTACAATAGTACCGCCGTGAACAATTTAATTTTGGTTTTTAACGGCCTTTATTTTTCGGTCTCCCATACGAATTGTACGCCTTGGTCAAGTGTTTGAGTCTGGGTATGTGCAAATACAAGACGGTAAAGTACGGATGTTGAGTACAGCGCTTGTCACTAATAAATATCACACGTACACAAGCTTTCACGTCATATGGTGGATTCAAATTCACGACCTCATCTTCCCATATAAAGTAAGCCCAGGTGGGCAGGTTAAAGAGCATAGTTATAGGACTCATTTGACCGTAAGAGTTCTATCATCGTAGAGCGTCTATGGTAATGGATTGTGCTGTTTTTAGATGTTTACTGATGTTGCGGTTATTCTTTTTGCTTTCTTAAGGATCAGGTGACGGAAAGTTGGTATAAATTTGTAATAAAATATCAGACAATTTTGAGTAGTCTAAAAGAAAGCCATCAGAATTGTATAACATAAATGTGTCACATGGTGTCCTGGAATGGTCACTCATCAGGTCAGACCATAACCAATGTTGCAGATATTTATAGCAAACTTCCTCAGAAATGTGGGTGATTTTTAACACTTCGGCACACAAGATTCCACAGTGAATACTGACCACCGTGAAAACCACAAACAGAACAGGTTAGCTGAAGCGATATCTATAGTGACTTGTTTTTAGCAGGAACATGTTCCAAATTTTGGTCGGGAAAGAGAATGTTCTGACTGAGAGTTTTTTTTTTTTGTGTCCTTCTGGTCCTCCACGTAAATGCCGGTACAGAAGATTTTTTTGTCGCTCCCGCAAGGCAGAAGCCGGCAGAATAGTTTGTTGGGCTTCTCAGTCCCTTCTGGAAAATATCGGGACAGTAAATTTTGTGTGTCCATAAGTCCATCCAGGTAAATCCCAGGCAGTAGCTTCCTGATGTCCCTCAGTCCTTCCAAGTAAATTCCTGTAGACCAACTATCTTGTGTCCCTAAGTCCCCTCAGGTAAATGTCAGGAATTTAGATTTCTGGTGCTCCTCAGTACCTCCAGGTAAATGCCAGGAGAGTAGATTTCTGGTGCCCCTAAGTCCCTCCAGGTTAATGCCAAGAATTTAGATTTCTGGTGCTCGTCAGTCTCTCCAGGTAAATGCCAGGAGAATATATTTATGGTAACCCTAAGTCCCTGCAGGTAAATGTTAGGACTTTAGATTTATGGTCCACCTCAGTCCCTCCGCGTAAATGCCAGGATTTTAGATTTCTGATGCTACTCAGTCCCTTCAGGTAAATGCCATATCAGTAGATATATGGTGCTCCTCATTCCCTCCAGGAAGTGCCGGGGCAGTAGCTCAGTGTAGAGCGCTACAGTCTCCTTCTTCATCCCTTCCAATCATCATTATACCACACGACGCTATGTGATCAAGGTGTTGCCAGAATTCAGGCTTTCGCCCTGGCGTAGTGGAAATCTTCTCTATTTTGGGATGATGCTTATTGTAAGTTGGTAGACGGCGACCAGCTACCGACCTCCACTAAACAACATCCCAGAAGAGCAAAGATTACTGACAGGCTTTTAGAAGCAAAAATAAATACATAAACGTGAAGGCCTCAAGTACTACAATAATTCTTCAGTAAAAGTGAAATGTCTTGAAGTTAACTCTTAGTGGTTACATACACTAGTCGGTTTATTTCAAAGGGAGATAAGAAAGTGCACAAGCTTGAAGACGGTCTTCATATTTCTCCACTTCGATTAGTTCGTCCGTGACTGGGGAAACGATTCATTTACTGCTCCAGGGGCTGCTATGTTCGTGCCGGTTTTTTTAAACTTTGTATTTTATGTCATTCACTGATTGTTTCATGATAGTTTTAAATTCCCTTAATTTATGTTTAGTTCGAGAGTAGCTTGGCGTTTTATCATACTGGATATTATAGCAAATAAGGATAATAATAATAATTATTATTTTATTATTATTATTATTATTATTATTATTATTGCACACATACTTCGGAAAGTACTTATGTAAAAATACAAGAGATTCAACACTGAAAACTAATGATATAAACACCATGAATAGTAACAACTGAATAGCTGCAACACTGTATTCCCTAGGGACATAGTTTGTCTCAGGAATATAAGTATAAATACCCTGCATAAAGGAGACGATGATGATAATAATAATAATAAAGGGCTAATTAAACTTGACTGAGTATCAGTTCGTAATTAGTAAAGATGTAACCGAGGAAGGATTTTCTATAATACTGCATCTTAGTGAGAAAGAAGCAGATCGCATTGTAAATCAGAACAGACAGAAACCAAGAAGGCCTTAATTAGCAACTCTAATTGAAAGAAAATACATGTGATTCAGAACTGATTAAAAACGTAATTTTTTGTTGAGTAGTGGTTCACTAAACACGTTCTCTTTCGTTAACCAACGATAGTCGGAATCGAATGCTGTACAGGTTCGGATGTTAAGAGAGATTGATTTGAAACAATCTGGAAGGAGATGGTCGTGATATTTGCCTAGAGGGACTGCAGAAAACCACGAATTGTACCAGCATGCTGGCAATCCTTATTAAAGTTTCCCGTAAATTTCTTCAGTCCTCACAATAAATTGTCAGGATATGTTTGAATAAGACCTCTACGGCTTCCTACTGAGTTCTCGCCAATTACTCTGTCATCCGAAGCGACGTACAAACGTTTCTACTGACAGCTTCATCAGATCACCCATAAATTTCTTTAACATTGAGTTATTCGGGTTTATTTTGCTAGAAAACGTCTATAATTTTTTCTTGGCTTAATCACAAACCTTGCAAGAATCTAGGGAAATGAAGGCAAATGGACGACAGGAGGACGTAATTTGTTGATCTCTTACTCTTTGCCTCTTAAATCTGTATTCAACAGTACCCCTGCCAACTGGATAACCTTGCGGAGGTCCAGAACTGGTCTCGGCTTTGTAGCAGCGACAAAAACCGTGGAAAAAATTCAATCGCTCGATTGCGCAGCTTTCAACCAGTGCCTTCAATGACTGATGCACCAAGTCATTCCGCTTGGTTGTGGGACGGTTTATTCCGATAGGTGGGAGTACTAGTGTTTCCAGAGAATGTAGTGCTACCTTGAAAAAGGCAGCTGCCTATTCTGCCGAAACATCAATACCCACCTCCCAGAGTACATGGTACCATCACCGAAAAGACAATAAATATATTCTGTAATAAATCTTGTATTATGATTGATGTGTGTAAATAATAAATATAAAAATCCATTTTAAATGGTCAACAAATTGAACTCTACTACAATAAAACGAAAAGAAACAAAAAACTAGTTTCTTTTTCAGACCCCCCAATTATAAGACCTTCCGAACTTGCCTGGCAGCTAATTTCGAAATGATGTGACGCGTTGATTAATTTCGTGTCCGTATCTTGATGTTTTGTTCTCTGTTTGCGAATTATATTTTCTGACCTCGTACCACACGACTCTAATAATGCTCTCTCGCTGCCAGCCTTACGTAATAATCTTCGTCACAGTGCGATGTGTCACGTTTGAACGTGCTTGCAAATACAACTGTGCAGTCTGCTACTGCTCCCAGGTTTTAGCTTCTCACAAATACTTATACTTTCTTCAAAACAAACGTGAGTACTTACAAAACGAAGGTTCTGTTATTTGTTGATGTGTATTTTTTCTTTCTTAATTTATTTCTTTCCTTATCTGCTTCTACATTTATCGATCCGTACAATAATTTTCTTATTATTTATTTTATTCCATGAATAAATAATTTCCTCCTATTTTTGGGCGTGTTTACAAAATTACTCAAAGAGAATATTAGTTTCGTCTTCCCTTGTCTGTCTGTCCGAATGGAATAACTAAGGCCCCACAGTACGGATTTTCATGATTTTGATGTCTTAGTAAAAGGTAAAGTGTACCCGTTACAGGCCCCGTGTGGCCCAGAAGGTGGGTAGAGGTATAGCTCTACTCTTCCATGACCGCGACACTAGATGGGGGTGAGTGGTCAACAGCACGCCCCGGCCGCACTTTACCCCCGGGGAAAGACCCGGTACCTATTTTACAAGAGGCTGGGTGGGGCCCAGGCTCGGTCTGGACGGGCGGAAAATCTCATCCCCACCGGGATTCTAACCCGGACCGTCCAGTCCGTAGTCAGTCACTATACCGACTGAGCTACCCGGCCCACACTGATGTGTTAGTACTTTTCGAAAATATACCGAAAAATTTGAAGTCTCCTTAAAATCTGAAAGAATATCGTGTGCTTTAATGAAGACCCTTGCGCATTGGTAACATCTCACTGAATTCTCCTCAGGATGAGAAACATTTCGGAGAAAAGTTGTAGAGAAAATTTAAGTAAATATTTCATGTTCAGCACATTTTTTCCCCCCAAAATCGTGCCATTTAGGAGATAATGTGAAAACACATGGTAAAGCCAGACAGACCACAGATGACAATATAACAATATAACTGGACGCATGCGCTTTGCATGCTGGATAAATATGACTACAGACTCACACTTAGAGTACGACATCCTTATTGCTTCTCCACGACAACAGAGGTTACGCCAACGCGTCTCAATGTGTCGTTTATACGTACATTACCTGTGTTGTGTCCTTCCTGTTATCGATGTCCATCTTTCTCGCTTTGCTGCCCCTTTGATTTTGCCTGCTGTACAGGGCTGTTTGCACGATGTTAGCTTTCGCGTATACGAGTATGCTACCAAACAGTAAGCAAACTTTAAAACATGAATGGAACTTTTATCTTGTAATAATATTCTGAGAGAACTTTCTGTTTTCCCGGTCGACAGTAGTACTGCGCGCTTTCGACTTGCTGTCCGTGGCGGAAAAATGTCTTAGTATGTCCTCTGGGCACGAAGATACTTTTTGTTAGGAAGATAGTGTGGATACCGCCAGTGCTGTGGACATGTGGAAGGTGATTCTTCTTTCCTCAGTTCGCTTAATTTGGTAGTTATTTAGAAAGGTATGAAAGATATTCATTATTTGTATTACCACCTGCATCACTCACATACACCTGTTTGTTCGGATGTGACAAATTACCTGCGTCATGACTGTGTAAAAACACGCGTTGCCTGTCCCTCTGGGTAGCCCTTGAAGTGTTCTGGCACGCGGTTGTGAAAAGAAGTCGGTAAGAGTTACATTTCTGTTCACAAATTTTCAACATGCTGCCACAAAACCAACTGGAATAGTGAAATTAATATGACTTTTAATAGTGTAACTTTAGCAAGGCCGATATAACTCCCTGATGATGGTCCTAGGACCGAAATATGTCGGAACGTTTTAAATGTTTTAAGGTGTAAATTTTATAAATTTATATAAGTGCAGTGGTTGGTAAAATAATTGAGTGTCTTAATATTAAAGGTTAAATATATTGGCCTTATGAAAAGATTTGTGAAATCATTTCAGAGTCTTCTGATTGGTGTTTTAGTTTGTTAAAGATGTTACAATATCACGAAAGAGAAAGAATGCGAAGGCTAACCGATTGGTCTTTCTTATGCCCTTGAACAGTTTATGTAATTTTGCCAGGGTTACTCCCACGGCATGACTGCCCGAAGAACAGACCCTTGAAATAGCAATTAGGAAGTTCAGCGACTTTTTCATTATTTCGGTGACATCCTCGAAAAGAAGCCCTCTTGGCAGCAGTTTTAATTCCCGAAAGAAGCAGAACTTGTAAGGAACCGAAGTAGGCGAGTAAGGAAGTTGAGTGACCACAGACGTATTTTTAGCGCCCAAAAGTTTCTGCCCTGACGGTTAGGGTTTACCGGTCCATTTTTTGTGGTGAATAAACCAGCACTGTTAGTGCCATCACTCCGAACGTTTTCGGAGAACTTTCCTCATCAGACGTACTAAATCTCCCGGTAATAATGTTCGCTGTATTCTTGGTCTTGAGAGAAAATTTTCTAAAAAAATAAAGCTCACTGCTTTTTTGCCTCGTGTTTTCTTCCTGCGGAAAAGAATTGGATCGTATACTGAGGTTAAGATTTCGCCTTCCGCTTGGCTAATACATTTTTCCATAATTTTAAGCAAAATTTAACCGAATACATTCCTCTTTCTGATCAGCAACAAAAAATCTTGTATCTCACTTAGGCACAGAATACAAACACTTGTTTATAAACGACGCAGAGATTTTTGTTAGCGAAACTCTGTGAACTGACTCAGAAGACGGAGATATTACTGTATTAGTGATATAAAGATGCAGTACGTAGCCTTCTCGGTCCTGGCAGCGAGTTCGGGAAGTTCTATGCTTGTCTTTGCATATGTGGCACAAATGACGGAAATCGTATACTAATTACATAACAATATTTTGGGATGTGAAGTCGTGTTGTCTGGTAGACCTGATTAGTGGGAATAAACGGTGGCGCAGTTGTTTGAAGCACTGAGCTGTAAGTCGAAAGGTTGTGGGTTCGATGTCTGTTGGTTTTATTGGGATTTTTCATTGACATAATCCTTTCAGCCGCACCATGACCCTGGGGTCGATCCAGCCTCTAAGAGAAATGATTACCAGGGATATTTCCTGGGAGGTAAAGGCTGCCGGTGCCTAGGACTGACAACCTTACCAATTTCATATTCCAGTTGTTTTGAAATTTGGGAGTATCGACCTCCTTGCACCCTCAGAGCCTGTCCAGGCCTGTACAAGAAGTGCTTTACATTTACCTTTACCTTTACCTTTTACATCCCATATTCTCATAACTCAACATTCAAAGCTTTCGCTAGCTATGTGAGGCGTGGAGTAGTACTCGGCTACTTGCAAAATAGAATGAGCGAAGTCTGTGTTGGAAAATGGAACAACAATGCAACGCTGATGGCAGATTTTGAAGCCAAAACACGAAACATTTTCTTTATCTGTCAGCACAAAAAATGTATAGGCCTGTCTAATCAGTACTTTTTTTAAATTGCTATAAATCATTTTACATTTAGGAAGTCAGTATTGACATAAACACGATAAGAGAATACCAGAGACAGTCATACCACACTACAAGGGGCCATTTCCTTAAGGTACTAATCTTAGCATTAATCAACCTGACAATCTCAAAATTTTTACACGATAAAATAGATTTATGTAGCAGATATAACATGTTGTATTACTTTATTACCCTCTTCTGCGATAACAAAGGCATTTCCCTCCACTGTCCATTCCTTGTGTGTGCGCCGTGCCTTCATTTCGGGTCTTCAAATGCTGTCACGAAGCATGTGGTTGGCTCAGTCCCTTTACAGCTGATATACGAGGGTACTGTGCGCCTGGTAGCACCGCTACCCGCAACACCGGCCAGGCAATTGGGTAGCCGCAACGTGAAGGGGCCGTGCACGCCACCGCACCTCTCTCTCCCCTCACAAACCGTAGCTATAAAAAGCCAGGAAACTTTTAAAACTGATTCACCAAGCCTCTAAAAACCACCAGACTCGGTTTTGTAATGGCGACTAATGAATTGGCTCAGGTCAAAACATAGATTATTTTTTTCCCCCCATCTATTACTAGAAATTGGCTGCTTGAACGCGTTTAGTTGTGGCCGGTCTTTCGTTTGATGTGTATCACTGGCGTGAAAACTATGACGCTTTTGTAAGGGGTGTCCTGCGAATTAATTACGAAATTTGAATCTTTGAATTAGACGTCTTCAGTCAAGGTGCCTTATTGACACCCACCATGGAAGACGGTAAGAGTGTTTTTATTTCAGTCTTGGAGCAGCACAATTCGATGTGCGATGGGTATCAAACAATTTGTTCCGAGTGCAAATGAGGGTCACACAATACGTATATCTGAAAGGAATAATCTGAAATTAGAACACTAAGGACCTGCGTATCACAAACAGCACAAGTAAGTCATATCATATGCAGTACATAACTTGACTTCTGTACTGCACCACTATTTACCGCTTTCAGTCACGAATATGAAATTAAATTCACATATGATGCTCACCGATAGCCGAAGGTTCCCAAGTTTCGCCAATTTGTCCTACAAATAAAAGTATTACTAACTGAAAGATGAGCATGGGGTTGTAGTACAACATCACCGAAAAGGGACAGCTGAATTGTTCTGAGAAAGACCTGTCCCAGTGCCATTCTTTTCACCATCAGTCTTATATATTCTGGGTCGGAATCGAACCCGGACCTTCTCACCGAAGGGCGGCGACAACCCACCTGAAACATGCCGAAACGAGGTTTTAAGCACGAATTTAATGTAGCAAATATCTGTAAAAGTTTGGTTCCTACCTAACAGTAAACACTAACACTGTCCGTTGTCAAGCCGGATCGATTATTGTTGTGCAGAGAAGTAGTAGCTACATATAGTGAAAACTTTATAAAAACCAAGAAATATTCTGCAAGCGAAGCATAGAGCTTTCGAGTGTTAAAGCACGTGGTGCATAGAGTAAGCAGTGTGCTGTAAATGGTATCCAGTATCATCACCTAGTATAAAAATTTGAGAACTTCCTGACAAAGGCGATGGTAAAAATCCCCTGCGATGTAAAGAATTGTAGAATCGTAGAAGTACTGGAGTTTCAGAGGAACGTACTGCCTGCACCTTCAGGAGAGAATAATAAGTCGTATTTTTAAGGAAGAGGTTCGGATACAGGGAAAAGAGGACCTGGACTTGGGTTGTGGGCAAATCTATAGGATATTCTGGCTAGCGTGCAGTTGGCTGCAGTCAGAGAAGAACTGAAGATTCGTAGGAGGAAGATGGGAAGGTAAAAGAGAATAAGCTGGAAGATAAAACTATATCTGTGCTTGATTAAGCAGCAAGTCATGAGTACATGCGATGGAGTGGTTAAATAACTCCAACTAAACTTAATATCTGTCCCTACGTGCATATGTGTGGTGAGCTTCAGACCGCAGCCTTTTGACAATCACGAAAGTTCAAGAGGTACTTGTTCTTGCTTTCCAGCTCCAGAACCAGTCTGAATTGGCTAAATTCATGGAGCAGAGACCTTCTTGAGAGGCCAATAATTCCATAACTTGTCAAGAAATTTGCCGCAATGTATGTAACCCGACGGTTCTTTGCCGTATTCACAAAAGACCGCTCGCCACCTCCTCCTACTCTGAATCAGATCAATCCAGTCCATGCCCCCTTATCCTAGACTTTGAAGATATATTTTAATATTATCCTCGTATTAGGACTCTGACTTCCGTGGTCTGTTTCCCTCACGTTTTCCCATCAAAACGCTTTAGGCACCTCCCCTCTCCCCCCATATGTGTCACATGCTAGCGTTCCGTTATGTGATCGCCCGACTACTAGACCTACTTGGTGAGCGCTAAAGAACACGACTCTTCTCTTTAGGTAATGTCCTACAGTCCCAAGTTGCTTCTCTCTGGGCACTTAAAAGAAAGGAAACTTTCTTGACTCTGCTCAGAATTAAACAGCCGTTCTTTGGTCGACCAGGCCGTGAACTAACGGCTTTACAGACCGAACTGTTCCGAATCGTCTGCAAGAATAAATGAAAACAAAGATGGGTATGAGTAATAGTAACAATAAAAAGCGAATCACAGAGTGAAATGAATAAAAACGAAGCGAAGACTGGGTGGAGAAGGAAGTATGGATCAACAAAGTAAGGACACAAAGTGACAGGGGTGAAATTAGGGCGTAAGGCAACCTGGAGAATACTTGTGCAGTTCGTTTTGTGTCGCTTAGTACGTTGTTGAAATTAGAGGGACAGAAATTCTATTAATAATTTTCATGGCTCGTATTTTGTAAATAATGTCATTAGCAGTTAGACACTTAAACGAAACTAATAATAGACAAATCCATCGCACGTGGGGTTGTGTATCGATCTAAAAACGGGAGTCATTAACCCAAAATTGTTGTAAAGACGCGGATTAGCTCAGGCAGGCCCATTATCCAACAGCCGTTAGTTTATAAAGCAAAGCTCGTAACGACTGGTGCAAGGCCTCTTCCTCTGGGCCTGACGAATCACATCGCAGTTTGGCGTCGTCATACGGAGGACGGTTGTGCCCTTACGTGTCAGTGTTTGAGAGGAAATCTAAGGGTAACCATTAATGTGGGTCCGATTTATGCTGTTTAAGAATGCAGGCCGTTTAAGACACTGGAACCAGACCACTGCCATCTGGTTGAAACCCAATTGCAGTAAATAAATATCGTATCATATCACATCATTAGCGCAGTCGGTATAGTGACTACGCCAATCCGACTGGCCGGTTCGGAATTCGAATCGCGTTAGGGGCAAAGGATTTTTCTCTTCTCCAAATCTTTCAGAACGGCTCTGGGGCCCAACATACCTCTTGTTCAATGGGTACCGGGCTTCTTTCACGGTATTTAAGCGTCCAGGGAGTAAAGTTAATCGCTTACATACTTGTACTGCCGAGGTTGGGAATGAATGGAGCTATACTTCCACTCCTCCTACATGCCTTCATGGCGTTGAGAAAGAAAAGTTTACCTTCGACTTTACCTTTACATTAAGAAACCTTGAAAATTGAAGCAGTGCTGTCTAGAACAAAGGATGGAAATGTTATGCGAAAACATGGGCAAAGGGATAATAAAAATTGGACAACACTTTAGCTTAATTTAGGGGTCGGGATAGCTGAGTAAATATAGCGATTAGGACACGAGTTCGACAGCCGAAGAATAATGGTTCGATTCCCGTTAGAGGTAATGGCATCTTCTCTTTTCCAAATCATCTATACCGACACTGGCGCACACCATCCTTCCTTTCAATGGGTAACGGGGTTAAACCGGACTGGATATGAAGCCGATCACTGACCTTTTCCAATACTGGGATGAATAATGAGTAAGCTATAGCCCTTATCTTTATTTTCCTCTTAAATTCAACATTTATATTGTTGAACATAGCAATTGAGCAACTAGCATCCTGTTTTTGTATTTGTGACCTGCTGAGTTCACGTTTTGTCCCTAGGAAGGCTCTTCTTCATCAGTTCATTCAGCGAAGTGTCGAGACATTGTCAATTTGGGCCGTGGCCGTTTCTTTCCACGCCCTTTCAGTTCACAATATAATGATTATCTTATCGTGCCACATTCCATCATCTGAGATATGGAAAACATCGTTAAGTGAGCCACACGTCAATCAATATTGCTATTTTGAGGGCACAGTAGGCTACTGCAGTTCTTCTTTCCATTCTCTTTCCCCTCTATATACATTTGAGTCAAATGTGATGACTATTTTCTTTTCTTAATTAAAGTTATATGCTTTTCTTCTCATTGTTTAGAGATGGCGAAAATCGTTGACGTAACGTTTTAAAATTATGTTTCTAACGGCCATGGAATGGAGTCTTTTTCAAGCTGATAGAGTTCCATCTGATTGAGAAATCCTCGTGTTTTTTGTAACCCGAAAGTTAATTATATTTTTCATAAGAATGACCCAAATAACTCAGCTTGCACACTTTTATCATATTTCTGTAAAGAATTTGGGCCCAGTCTCAGGATAGAACACCGCAACCGCGCTGAAAGTATATGTCTGGAAATGGTGATGTTTAGCATGGTAATCGCAATGTACCAGCTCTCCTCTTCAAAAAATGTGTACACACGCCTTTCGTGAAGTCGTGACGGCGTGTGAGCGCGCATGCACGTGTATGTCTTCTCCTTTCAAGTTACGAAACAAATGAAGTATTTTTTGGATTTATTATTAGGCCACCTGTACCCCTTTTGGATTTATTATTAGGCCATCTGTACCCTTTTCGATTTATTAGTAGGCCACTTGTACCTCTTTTGGATTTATTATTAGGCCACTTGTACCCCTTTTGGATTTAGTATTAGGCCACCTGTACCCCTTTTGGATTTATTATTAGGCCACCTGTACCCCTTTTGGATTTATTAGTAGG
>Ga0123352_10009747_pt1 | contig 15052 bp, 10 predicted proteins | sample TergutLab28metaG_FD_89700 | JGI IMG/M metagenome (GOLD analysis project Ga0123352, IMG submission 89700) | Labiotermes labralis P1 segment gut microbial communities from Petit-Saut dam, French Guiana - Lab288 P1 | ecosystem: Host-associated > Arthropoda: Insects > Digestive system > Gut ... | reverse complement strand
TTCTCTTTCTACCTCTGTCAGGTTCTGGCTGTACGATTTCCTCTTCCTCGCTGCTACTGCTGCTGCTGCTGCTGCTGAAGGGTGAATCTGCTATGCAAGTGTCACTGTCAGACAGTTCAGTAATATTACCACCATCTGAGTCCGAATCATTCACAATTTCACTTATTTTATCAGTTCCGATAAACTTTTTTTGTGAAGTGTTCACTCGGTGTGGGGGTTTCCATGTTTTTTGTGTTGCACACAAAAAGATCAGCTGCCGTCACGTCCCGTGGATACTTCAGAACTGCATGCTTTGACAGCCCCAGATATTTTGTGGCGTCTGAATGTTTGGGTGCGGTAATGAAAACAAACAACACACACGCGTCGACTGCAAGGTCAAACCAGCTGATGGCGCACGTGTGTTATACCGACCCTCACTACACACTTATACGCGCTGGAAGGGACCCGACCAGTGGCACTGAATCTATGAACATGGATGAGTCTAATGGTACAAACCCGAAGCCATTACGCCCAATACTTTTTTTTAAACAAGCTTATGAAAATCGGCTTGGTACTAGTACTAACGCCGGATTGGTGGCGTGAGAGGCCCGTTGGTACTAGTACCAACACCGGTCGGAAAGTGTTAAATAGTTTTTCACACTACTATCTATACATTTTTATGGCACACAATACAGAAGACTATACAGGTAAAATTATACATATAAATATATGTACACTCATTTATTCTTCAGTCTGTGTATTAAATTTCCTGTTGCCTGCATGTAGAACAAATTTTGCCATAGTTTCCCACACCACATACAACATTGAGTAGGCCTGATACAAATAACAGAATGTGTCATACCAAATCAGTGTATTTAATAGGTTCTTAACAGTAAGATTGATACATGGATAATGGGGGGGAGGGGGGAAGGGTAAAGTTTTCCCGTTACAGGCCTGGTGTGGCCCAGAGGGTGGGTAGAGGTATAGCTCTACTTTTCCATGACCATGGCACTAGAGGGGGTGAGTGATCAGCAGCATGCCCCGGCCACACTTTACTCCCGGGAAAGACCCAGTACCCATTTTACAGGAGGCTGGGTGGGCCCCAGAGCTGGTCTGGATGGGCAGAAAATCTTGTCCCCACCAGGATTCAATCCTGGACTGTCCAACCCATAGTCAGTCGCTATACCGACTGAGCTACCTGTCCCACATATGGATAATGTATAATATTAAAATTGGGTGAGGCGAGTTTACACTGGTAGATCTCACTGAACAACACACCATTTAAAGGTGACAAATTGGACAGCATTTCAGTTCAAATAAGGCAGAAAAGGCCTCCCTTAAATCCAACCCCTCGTCCGTACCTCATGGTTACGTGGATTCGTACTCTACTGTACCCTGGGTCACGTGGGAGGCAGTAACAGGTGTGGAGGGGATACCCTGTTGAGGGTTACTATGACACACGCTGGCTAACTCGGCTTTTTTCTACCCAAGCCCAGGTCGCAGGTAGTGTGCTAAAGGCTTGCATGGCATTGGGGTAGTGAAAGCAGTGTCATAAATGATTACCTTGGGGAACCATGCCACACCACTTTGTATGTAGGCATTCTGTCTGTGTGTGGCCTGTGGATGATGACCGTATGCTTTCCCCCATTTCATGGGGGGGTACTTTAACTGGGGACTATGACAGATGTAAATGAATGAATTAACCACTGGCTCTGGAGACAGGGCATTTCTCTCCATGTGGACCCTGTTGGGGAACATTGAGGGGGGCCTCCTTTAAAGGGAACTTTGAGGGAACGTTCTGGAAATGGGTATCTCTCTACATAAGGGCCCCATTGGAGAACCCGGGGGGGGGGGGCTGTTTACTGGGAATTTTGAGAGACAGTAGGAAGGCTCCAGAAATGGAGCATTTCTCACTGTAGGAGCTTTGTTAGGGGAACCTGGAGGAGGGGCTCCTACGCTGGGGATCTGGAAGGATATGAGGTGGAGGGCTCAGGGGACAGACATCAAACTCTGTGGGGGCCCCGCTGGGAAGCCTCAAAGGGGCCTCATTTTCTGGGGACTTATGTGTTGAAGAAGGCTCTGGAGACGGGCATCGCTCTCCATAGGGGCCCCATCGAGAATCATGGGGGGGGAGGGGGGTTCCATTTACCAGAAACTCTGAGAAACAGTTGAAGGAGGGCTCTGGAAACGGAGCATCTCTCTATGGCAGCTCTGTGAAGGGAACCTGGAGAGGGGGGCTCCTTTACAGATGACCCTGAAAGTTATGTATAGAAGGCTCTGGGGACAGGCATCTCTCGCCATAAGGGCCCCAATGGGGAACTTGGAAGGGGGCTCATTTACCAGGAACTTTGAGAGATGGATGAAGGTGGGATCTAGAAATGGGGCGTCTCTCTATGAGGGAGGTCTGTGAGGGGAACGTGGAGGGGGGCTACTTTCCGGGACCCTGGAGGATATGTAAAGGAAGGCTCTGGAGACGGGCATCTCTCTCCATAGGGGCCCCACTGGGAACCTGGAAGGGGGCTTGTATCTCTCTGAGGGAGCTCTATGATGGGAACCTGGAGGGAGGGCTCCTTTACTGGGGACCCTGAAGGATATGCTAAGTAAGGCTCTGGAAATGGGTGTCTGTTTCCATAGGGGCCCCATTCTTTGGGGAACATGGATGGATGCTCCTTTCCTAGGGCCTTTGAGAAAAAAAAAATTTCTTTAGTAGGGGAATTTTATGAGGAATTTGCAAGACATAAAAGAAGGCTCTGTAAACAGGCAACTCTCTCCATAGGGGCCCCTGTTGGGGAATCTGGAGGGGGTTCACTTAATGGGAGTGTTGAGTGACAGATAAAGGAGGGCTCTGGAAATGAAGCATCTCATATCATGTTGTGTGGTACTCAGAAGGAAACCTCAGTGGCACATTTTGTGTGAGTGAGAGGCTTTGGCTTCACTCAGACAAACATATCTGGGATCCTTCTTTTTGGGCCCTGAGAATAATATGAATCTAAATATAGGGGCCATCTGGAACTTTAGTGAAGGAATAGGGCGCCTTTGATCCAGTGGGGACCAGCTGGAACTTTGGCAAAGAAACAAGGCTCCCCTGAACTGATATCAGATTATGGGGCACAAGGGGCCTGTTAATTAAGGACTAGGTGCATCAGGACCCTAAGGTCTCGAACCCAAATGCTAATAAATGAATCAAAGGCAGCGAAGCCTTCATTTCAGTAGGTTCAGTTGCTACTGAGTGATTGTCTGCAAAGTTTATGGTATGCATACTGCATTTTTAGTGTATATAAATGAGGGTTTTTTTATATATGATCAAGAACATACCAGTGAACAGACAACTGGTGTGCAAGCAAGCCTGATCCTTCACACAAACATTTGGAGAAATGGCACTTTAAAACACTGGCATTCTGAGACGAATGGCACATAGGTAGCAAAAATTCAAGCAAAAAGATTACTGTGCTGTTGTGTACAAACTCGAATGGCACAGATAAATTATTTCCAAAGCCCATAATGTGTCAAGAATTTGCATTATCTCCTTTCTAATACCGCCAAAATGCATGGGCTTGGATGCTGCGTGAGTTTTCATAATGTAGATGATGATGCTGAAACATCAAAATAAGGCAGTGGAGTGGAAAATTCTGCATAAGTTTGGCAACTCTTCAGTTTATAAAAATTTGCATGAAATGTCAAAAAAATTTAATCTGTGTTCCTGTGCCAAAATGTATCTCCATATTGCAATCAGGGGATAATCCATTGTTGCAAAAGTGCACTACAGGTCGCAGCTATTGCGGTTAACGTTGGCCAACATTTCAGTAGGTTGTGAAGCAAACATAAGCATTTTGGAGGCTATTCAGATGTTCAGTGCGGCTTGGAAAATGTTAGGTGCTGCTACAATTGTGACCTGCTTTCACACAGCCAGAATTTTGCCACAAGATGAACATGAAAGTGAACCTTTAAGTGACCATATGGTAAAATATTGCTAATATTCATTCCAAAACTAGGCGTTGAGGTGGAAGTGGACAAATTCACTTGTGTGGATAATGAGGCCATTGTTGCTGGAGATCAAACGGGATGACACGCTATCAGAAATCTTAACAGAAGGAAATGGAGAATCTGATGATGATGTGACACAGTAGGATAAGACGGCATCAGTGATGATCAAAATGTCACTACAGTTATGGACCGCGTAATGCCGAGCACTGAAATTCTCCAAGAATTTACAAAGAAATCACAACTGAAAGGACTGTACAGAATAAAAGTAACTGACATTTTTACAAAGTAAATATGGTAGGTCTTTCAAGTTTTCAGTGTTCTATGCATACAGAACCATAATTCTGAATATTTTAATGTGTTTCAGTGAACAAATTTCATTACCAGGAATATAATTTTGTTACCCCATGACTTTGTTAATACCATGATTTTACTATTATAATTTCTTAATAATATCCAACTTCAAAATTCACTGCTTAAAATCCAGACTTTAAACTACCCTAATGCTTATCTTTCAGAACCTGTTGATGTTTAGAACAGATAAACAGTTACATCTATTCTGATTGGTAAATTATTATTCTACCAAATTTTTAGCTACACATACTCATTTGAGTGAAAATTGTAATATGTCTTATATTTCATTATGTTGCACTTACATATCATTGAACTTGTACTGGCGAATAAACAACAGAAGTGGATCTTGCACGGAATAAGAGACAATCTGCTGGAACTCCTCAGTGTCTAGATGTGCCCACTGGGGGGATGACAATGTCTGCATTGTGGATTGAACTTTTTCCAAAGTTGGAACTGCTGTATGGTGAAAAATAAAAATGCACAATCAATGCAAAACAAATCACAATTAATATGCCACTTCTACATTTCTGGATCTTAGATGTATTGGGTAAGGTAGCATGGTACCGCCTCCAGTTGTGGATGGAGAAAACAAATCCAAGAACTTTACTGCAATGCACAGAATAAAAATAGCTGCATTTATAACACTACAACACTGCTTTCCAAAAATGAATACTGTGAACAAAAAATTCATTTGTGACTTTAACATACCATAAGCTTTGCATCCCTCAATACGGTTTAAATTTAAGATGGCCAAATTATCTATATACCTCTCTTGCGGAAATTTCACAATTAAAACGGTAAAAGAAAAGTTCATTTATGACATCATGTAAACCAGGTAAATATGTCTATAGCTGAAAATCAAAATAGCAGAATTCCACCAGGCACATATTTCACATCTAATTACATAAAAGTTTAATTAATGGTTTATGATACACTCACAACAGTTCATGCAGGGCCTTCTGTAATGCAAACCTTGTATATCAGCATGGCAAAAAATTGCAAATTTCCAAGGAATTTCAATGAAAGTCCTCACTATCAAATTTAATAAAAATCTCCTCAACAAAGTACTAATCCTAGACCACAGATGGATTGATGTGACTTCATATGTGGTGTATTTTTTCTGACTCTGTAAAGAGTATCTAAAAACAATGTTACTGCTGTAATAACACTTTTGTTTACAATACATAGCATCACGCACACTGACAGACATATACAGCAACATGATGAAATGCTTTGGTGTTGATGCATGATTAATTGATGACTGACCTGACATTTTGTTTTGAAACACTGACAGAAGAAAAGCAGATTTCAACAGCAACTGCTATTTCAACATTAGCTTCTTCTGACCTGTGTTCTTACTTACATCTACACATTTATCTGAAATACCAGTGGTATTATGAGGAAGAGGTTTAAGCAGGGCTGCAACCAGTCTAGGATCAATTTTTTAAAATTACTGGACACTGGCATTTCTCAATCACTGGGACTTCCTTTGCATGTATACTTTTGTCTCAGCAATGCTCAACATTTGTTCAGCAAATGCTAGGAAACCGATTTTTTTCAGGAAATGTTTAATACACTTGGATACTTTATTATTTTACCAAAAATTCCTGGAAGATGGATGCTGACATACTTTGTTGCAAAAACATAAATACATCATGAATTGTAACATAGCTGCATAACCCTTTGTGTTAGCTACCAGCATAAAATAAATTCAGACCTCCACATAAAAGAATGTGTTTTTAAACTTTTTTTCAAAGCAAACTTTGGTTTTTTTTGGTTTCGTTCCCCTTGGTCAAAACTGGCTAACATACATTCTAGTAACTATAGCAGCATGAAATGACAAAGAACATGATTTGGAAAAATAACAGTGCCCAGAACAACAACGCATTCACATAAAATCATGTCATACTATAGTCACAGGACACCATACTGAGGTAAAGATATCGGATAAAACAAACTAGGCAATGTGGGGTAAATAATTTTGTCATTTATGGGGGACAGCCTGACCACCCCACAGGTCAGAATGTTGCATTCTAGTCTCAGCTTCACTTGCTGTGGCCAAGGCTACAGTGCCCTAAACTTTTTTTTTTTTTTTAACACTACAAATACATAAACAAACCCTTTCCACCTATATATATGTATAGAACAGCTTTCCTTCTCAAGACACTAAGCCACCTTCATCATTCACCAATAGTATAGTAACAACTGCCAAGTCCAGCCACGTAATTTACTCTGCAATTTTTCATCCTTATATGAATGCAAAAGTCCCATCTATTAAATAAACACTAAAGTATCTATACTAACAGCAGTGCACAAGAATTAATCTCTGTTAGTAAATAAGTGCCTTACAACCTTACTGTGAACAATGGGGACATTAAGAACACATTTATCCTGGTGCGGTGAAAACACTCAGAAAGGAAATATTCACACCACAATGTAAAAGCCTGTTGTTCTTCTTCTTGATAAATGCAAACTGCTGGTGTTTCTACAGACAGACATTTTCAAACTCATGATAAAGAAAAATTAAAGGTAAAGGTACAGCTGTCCCTGCACACCCCATAAAGGCAAATTGGCAAGTGGAAGTACACATCTGCCCATTCTTAAACTTGCAATAGATGGGAGTTACTGGACATTGTCATGCCCCAGCTGCTCTGCCAAAGTGGAAACAGCCCCCATGGTACCCACTAAACTGGGGGATTGGTGGGCTCCAGAACTGGTCTGGACAGTTTGGAGAAGACAAACCTATAGCCTTAATGGAAATGAACACAATTCCTTGGTTGTCCACCAGCACTTCCAGGCAAAAATTAGATCCACATATTGTAACACAGCAAAGGAATAAACATTTAAGATAGAAAAGTTACTTCACATTTCTCAGCTGATATAAGAGCGTGTTCCTCTGCACAATGGAAAGTGTCTTACAAAACAACATTCTCAGATAACCTTAGACACACTACAAGAAACACATGAAAATTTTAACAAAATCAGAGCGAAAATCATATTAATTTAAATAATATGCAGCCCTATGTGACTTTCAGCAAAGTGACTAGCTGATGCAAGTAGGCAGACAAAAGACCTACCAAAATGTGGAAATTTTAAAGGGGCCTGAGTAAAAACATTCATGACATACATAAGAATAAGATTTTATCAAAGAAGTATAAATAAGTATAAGTATAATAAATAAATATGCACCATAGATGTTCCAGTCCCGTACTACCTACAGCTGTAACTCATGAATTATTCAGAACATACTACATACAGTATATCCACAACAAAGTGGGTCTGTATTGTACTGAGGTGAAACACTTACCTTTTTCATAGCTAGGAACAGCCAGTCCACCTGCACGACAGAGTTCATACAATTTATCTAAGTGACCTGGATTGTTAACTGCAAGTTTGCACTTTACCAGCTCCTTACTTAGAGATAATTCCCTCACATGTGTGCCTACATGAGGCAGGAACATGCAGCATTGCAGTGGCTCCAACCATAGAGTATATCCTACACTCAGCATCACCTGGCAACAAAAAAATAGCCTACTTGTCTGAACATTTCAAATGACAAATGATGGTCACTACATAAAGGTAGTTAAAAACAATTAAAAACACCTACATCAACTTTTAAAGTTCAATATTTTGGGCACAGTTACAAATCAAAATTACATTCATGTAGAAGTTAAGACAAGGACACATTTGGGCAAAAGCACTCAGTATATACACGCATGCACGCACACATACATACACAGAAACACACACACACACACACACACATGCACATATTCCATTCATCTATCAGTACGCCTTATGGCATGCGAAAATGAAACAAGTCATAACGCTGTAAAAAACATAATTACATAAAACAATCACTAGTCATATATCATAGACAAATAGACAATTAAAGAAATGCAATGTTTATAATTCCTTCCTGTACATCACCAATATTTATTTTATGTCTATACTTTAAATATTTGTTAGATGAATAAATGAATTCAACAATTAAAAACCTTTTCAAAGCCAATATAAAGTGTTTCTTATCCTGTGCCAATTCTGCAATGGATGCTGGTAATGGATTAAAAATTTTTGTGCTTGCATAATAGATGCCCCTCTGATATGATGAAAAACTTGTTATTAGTCTATGTAATTGCACTTTCTTGTATTGATATAATGCACCAAAAAGTTAAAAGTTAAAGGCTCTAAATTATGGATCGAAAAGCTAATCAAGATAGTGTTATTGATAAGGTACAGCCAACGTTACCAATACTCTGAATACGGTTTATATGAAATACTGGACTTAGTCCCTGTCTAAATTCTCACGAGTTTCTTCTGTAACTGAAAGACTCTTTTGCTACCTGTAGAGTTGCCCCAGAATATAATTCTATATATTATTCTTGAATGGAAGTAAGCAAAATAGATCACTGTAAGTGTATTTATATCACTAACATGATACATATATCTAATTGCATAGTAGGCACTATTCATATTTGGTGTTATGTACTTGCTATATATGAGTCTTCCATTCTATATATTTGTTTTAAGTCCCAAACCAAGAAATTCTATGCTTGTCACTTCTTCTAATTCTTTGTTTTGATGGAGAATCCAAAATGAATCATCTTGGAGATGGTTTAAATTAAGTTTTATTCCATTTGTCTTAGCCATACTCAGGGATAATCCACTTATTGCAAAACATTTACTTACGTGATTCAGTACAGACATAGATTTAAATTGGAAATCATGTTATGAGCAGTGATTAACACACTTGCAAACAACACAGCTTTATAGTAGGTGTCTATCCCAAGACGGGGGTCATTAATGTACATTATGAATAACAAAGGTCTCAAAATTGATCCCTGTTGAACACCACATTTTATTGTTCCCCAGCTAGATATACATTTTTGCTGCTGAATTAGAAGTATTATTTCTACCTTCTGCTTCCTACCTAACCAATCGGATTCAAACCAATGACAATCTACTCCACATATACAACAACAGAACAATACACCTTGAAGGATTTTATCAAATGCTTTGGCCAATTGGCGTAAAAACTGCATTTTCAATAGCAAAACCTTTTCTAAATCCAAACTGCTGTTATTAATATATTATTAGCTTGTAAATGTCAATTTAATCTACGAAACATTGGAGTTTCTAATTCTTGAGAAAGTTGTCAGTAATGACAAAGGCCAGTAGTTTGTCAATTTATGGTTTATCGCCCTTTTTATATATGGGCCTAAATACTGAATACTCAAGTCTCTCAGGATAAATACCAGACTGAAATGAAGAATTACATATGTAATGGAATGGTTTACTTATTTCAGATGCACTATGTCTTAAAATCCGTAAAGGAACTTCATCACATTCTGTTGAATTTTTTAGTTTAAGGGATCACATTATGCTAATTTCCGTCTCCATTACAGGGATTACTTTTATCTACGTAATATTACCTACATATGTCTCATTTAATATTTTCATAGCTCCACCTGTCTTTGCACTATTAGTATTTAAACTTTCTGCAATTACGAAAGTATTCATTAAAAGCACAGGCTATTTCGTTGGCATCCTTTATGTTTCCATTGTCTGAGTTTAATTCAGAGATCTTATGAAATGTCTGAGTTTTAACAGTATTATTTTTAAAAACACTCCATGTTGTTTTCAATTTGTTTGAAGAATTTTTTTAGCTACGTCACTGCAGACTTCTGCTGCGATGTAGAAGAGATCTGCACTCTTCTAGGATATTATGTAATGTATAGTGGTAATTTCTTACGGATGTTTCAGGACAACCTCTCTGTCCCATCTTCAGGGGTGATTTCATAACCCATGAAAATGGGACAGACAGGTTGTCCTGGAATGTCCGTAACAATTTACCACCAAACGCTGCATAATATCCCAGAAGTGTGCATATCTCAATTCGTCTGACTACTGAAGTATAATTTCTTTGCCTCTCCTATAACTCTTTTCAAGATGGCACAATATGTTTTGTAATGGTCTTTTATTTGGGAATTATCAGTATCCCTACTTAGGACACAGAAGCTTCTTTTACATTTATATGACATTCTAATTCCATTTGTTATCTAATCACTGTGCTTTTTCCTGCACTTTGACAAATAAATGGAAAACTATTTTCAAAGTTATTAAAAAATGTACAATAAAAAGAGATGAACATAGTACTATCAGCAACATAAATAGAACCCTAAGATTTTTTCCTTAAAAACAGCTGAAATTTTGCCACTGCTTCAATATTTATTAATCAAACAAAGGTTCAGAAGTCTGAGGCATGTAATAAAATGGAGTTGAGAAGAAATGCAAAAGAAACCTGAAGGAAGGAGGCCATTTGAGAAACTAAGTAGAGACCAGATTATAATAATGAACAGACCTTAAAAATTAGGTTGTGAGTGTGGACTGGATTCATTTGGCTCAGGATATGACTCAGTGATGAGCTTTTGTAAACACGGCAATGAACCTTTGGGTTCCATACAACACAGGTAACATTTGTAAAACCACGATATGAACAGAATTTTGACCATGGAGTCACTTCAGTTATTTCTACAACTTATGTATACAAACAAAATTTATACTCAAAAAATGCACCTTTCCAACTAAAAATTTTCCATCCTCTTCTTCACTGTTAGTATTATTAATCCAGTCATTCATCATAGAATTTGCAGTTTCACTCCAGCCTGTGTCCAAGTCATATGGCATCACATTACACAGAAATATATCTATTACTTGAGGGGGCAGTTGCTGTAGTTCTCCAGGCAAGGCAAGAAGCTGGTACACCTGAATAGTTAGGAACACATTTTAAAAAAAACTAGTGTCATCCCTATACATGCCATGAAGGCACATATGCACATTCTCAACTTCAGCAGTAGACACAGCCGACTGATCAGCATGACACCCCAGCCACTACATATCCATGGCAAAAGAGCTTCCAATACCCACTGAATAGGAGGATTGGTGGGCCCCCAAGATAATTTGAATGTTTTGGGGAAGAGATAAATCTCCTGCCACTGCAGCTATTTGAACTGGTCATTCACTCTTTATCCTAGACACTATACTGACTACATTAGCATGGCTCTCTTGATACACATATGCACATCAATTAGACAATGGAAATGTAATCACAAAATTTTCTTATGGAGAAAGTGGCTCATACAATGAAAAAAATGACAAGTAAAAGCCAAGTATCGCATACTCTTAACCTACACAACAGATGGAGGTGAATAGTCAGGTTCATGCTCTAACCAATTCACTCCACAGAAAGGGTCCTGGTACTAAACTGATATGAGTTCAGTGAGCCCCAGAACTGGACTCAGTACAGTGATTAAGAGAAAACCTGCCCCTAGACTAGTAATACACAGTTTAATACTACAATAATGTACATGTCTACATGGTGTAACACAATTGTTTGTATAAACTGACAGGGGTTGTAAGTAGGAAGAAGTGGGAGAATTTGAGATTGGGAACATGCAGTTGCATATGTCCCTCTCACACTGAAATCGACACCAGTGCTGTGGCTGGGAAAGTAGGCAACCCATGCAAGCTTTGCCAGCACATTTCTCCCCTAAATTTACACACACTGTTAGAAATAATCTGAACACAGCACTTTGTGTTCAGTGGATTGGTGGAGGCTCAAAAAAATTCTTCATCACCCTTAATTACATGGAGAAATAAAAGGCTTCTTCACCTTTCCTCAATATTTTAAATATTTGTATCAAAGTAATACTGTAAATACAGTGTAACTTAATGAACAGTCTATATACAAAGCACTTCCTACATGAATATTACTATATGGTAAAGAGCCCATGACAGTAGTTCACTAATAGCTGGAATGTGTAAATAATAGCACAATAAATTTATCAACAATTTGGTCACCCTTACTAAGCCACTACAGTGACAAAAATTTAAACAAAAATAATTTTAAATAGTAATGGTAACTCAGAGATTCTAAATTCTAAAATTATTTGTTAAGAATGTTAATGTATAAATTATAAAGGTGCAGATATTCACTGTGACTTTAATGTGAACTGCAGCCTATAACGCACACATTCAACACAGGCCACTGACAAGTTAGCTCAAATACGATCAAGAAGCATTAAGGGTAGAGAAAGATATAATCATAAACTTAGTTAATGCAATGTATGGCAGTATAACAGTTTCCATACGTACACAATTAACACACCCTTAGTCTTACATGTTATATGTGTTGAAGGATAAGTATGTGTGTGTGTGGTGTGTGAATACCAGACTGTTAATTCCAAATTTCAGGCACAACATTTTGGTTAGCAGAGATGAATTCAGCGTAACTAATTACTAGTCTATCCTGTAATTTTGCATATTGTCAACCCTTACATTCACATGACATCAAACAATAAAGTTCTGGGACTTAGTCTATAGGAACAGACACACATGATGAAGAAAATTGTTTTGATATCTTCTGAGCAATCTCCACTGACTGCAGCACACTTTTTACACCTTTAAAATAGTCACACAAAACAGTCACTGTAGGTGTCCAAAGGAACTGCACTGAATTCAACAGTTACATTCTCTTGATATCCTCAATGTCTTGAAGTCTTCTTCCTTTGCAGGCAATTTGCATTTTAAGGAACAGGAAAAAGCAGTTGGAATGTGGACAAATAAATAAGTTGGGAGATGGGCAGCATATCTCTAACTTACTGCCATTTCCAAAGAAGCACTTTACTATCATGGCAGAATACACAGAGGCATTGCCACACAAAAGGAACCAACTGTCTTACTCTCAAAATTGTGGCTTCATGCTTGAAATCCAATTCAATAACTTTTCCAGCATATGTACATTGAATTCAGTGTTACTAATGTGCCTTCACATAGAAGTTCTTTGTAGAACATGCCATGTTTACCAAACAAAATAGCCAATTCCACTTTCATTCTTAACTTTAACAAGTGAAAGATATTGGGCATTGGTGTGATAACTCTGTTCTCCCGTCTGCATTTGGATATTGTACTTCAGGATTATAATGAAACACCTAAGATGTGTCTCCAGCAAATATACAAGTGAAAAGGCCTGATAGGTCTGGATGAAGCCTTAAAAAATGACAGTTTCTGGCTACCAGTTCAAGAAATTTGCCACAGTCTTCAGATTTCCAGCAGATGAAGATGGTCACCCACTCCTTGGATCATCCATAAGATGTGATATACAGCTTCATTTTCATAAACAGTTTCAAGCATTTCATGTGTTACTGTACTTGTTTTCCAGAATTTAAAACAAAGTCTAAGGTTTGTTTACTGCTCCATGGCAACAAAGAATAATGTAACTTAAGCACAGGGATGCTATGGATGAAATGACTAGTCAGAATTTTCTTTTCTCTTTTCTCTGGTGGTCACGACATAAACCAACAGAAACCAACTAAATCATTTTTTATGTGCCAAACATACCTGTGCAACATCATCAATCCCAGAATTTTATTCTTTGACCTCATAAATCACCTGTGACAGACATATGTCAAGGCTTCTAAAGTAATTTATACAAATGTTTGGGCTCAAATTACTTAGAAATATGGCACAGACACCCACTGATGTCTGTTGGTAAAGGTACTTATGGGAGAAGGAAGACAGGCTATGATGTACGCAAAACATGCTATTAATGTCACCTATACAATTTTTGCTGCTGGCAGATGTGCTGCAGATATAATCAGTATAAGGGACAGGATAACAATAAATAATGTTTATCTCAGTAATTAACCAACTTGATGCACAAAATTTTTGTTTTACAATAAGTTTATTCCATGCCTCTACATGTTTCGAGCACATGTGCTCACCATCAGGAGGTCAAAATTGCATTACACAGCCTCTGGTATCATCACACTGAAACAAGTGAGTGGTCTAAAATTACTAAAATACAATTCTATAAATATGAGCAAATAGTAGTAAAATTTACGTGTGAATTTTTCAGGTGCGATTACTCGAAATCAAGATTCCAGGAACACATACAGTACATTAAAAACAATGACCCTCACTCGGCATATGCACTACATATACTTAACTGCAGACATGAATATGGTAACACTGACAACACTATGACTCTTCTCAAGTAGATTAACACACCGAACCTTTTGCTTCCATATGAAAAAATGTACATCCAGTCATTCCACCATAATAATGAACTCATCCCCGAACAACATCTGAACGAGCATAATCCTCTGTTTGACCTCCTTCATTCAAATACTACACATCATAACCCACTTGATGCCTAACCCACAATCCCATGCATTCCAACCAGTCCTCTCTCAACCTGTGCACGAGACGGCCACCTATAGGGTAAGCATGCTTTAGCAACAGTGAAGTTCCATTTTCTGTAGATTCAACAATTAATGTAAAGTAAATAGACACCGTACAATCTTAATAACTAGATACAACTTTTTTAGATAGGTAATGTAAATAGACATCGTATTTTTAACAATTCTAACAACCGGACAAATATAACCTTATAGATACAGCAACTAATCAGCAATTTATACAATTTTATGGCTAGATAGACTAAGCAAACATAAATGTAAATAGACACAGTAACTTTCTAATAAGTTTAATAACTGGATAAACATAGCCTCTACATGACATAGCATGTTTATAGTGAGTAATACACAGTAATCACACCCGAAAAATTCACACATAAATTTTACTACTATTTGTTCATATTTATAGAATTGTATTTTAGTAATTTTAGACCACTCACTTGTTTCAGTGTGATGATACCAGAGGCTGTGTAATGCAATTT
>Ga0123352_10009746_pt1 | contig 15053 bp, 9 predicted proteins | sample TergutLab28metaG_FD_89700 | JGI IMG/M metagenome (GOLD analysis project Ga0123352, IMG submission 89700) | Labiotermes labralis P1 segment gut microbial communities from Petit-Saut dam, French Guiana - Lab288 P1 | ecosystem: Host-associated > Arthropoda: Insects > Digestive system > Gut ... | reverse complement strand
AGTACGCAGACACAAAAGACATCCACACTTTTCTCTGGCCAATATCTCCGTAACCATTGAACTTTGGATATAGGTGTTTTGGGTTATATCGGTATAGTTTGACCTAAGGAACACTCTCCCGAACTTAGGTCCTTTCCTCCTGGGACACTCTGTATATATATATGTCGCCCAGTGAGCCCTTTAAAGAGCCGAACGGTCACCAAAGTGGCCGGGGGGGGGATTTAATTCCAGCGTCAAAGATTTAATTCCAACATCAAAGGGTTAATATGGAACAGGTAACAAAAGTGATATGTTATAATGGCTATAGAGGTCTGTGACCTGAACAGACCTGAGGGTAAATATAGACTCACGTTGTTTCCATGTTTTTATTTTACATTATACAGAATAAAGTAATAAGGTAAAAAAGGAGAGTAGGTTAACAGCCCAGAAATCTCAGAAGACATACTATCCCATTTCAGGTACTGATTTTGTGATTTTTTTTTTGACATCCTTTCTTGCAATTTAGAACCTCTGTAAACCCCAGATTTTCTACCTAATGAATTGCGGCTGAGTGCTACAAGGTCGGCTGAACTTCAAAGCAGGCTTTAAATTTTTAACATATTTTTCTGTACAAAGTTTTAAAGACAGATAATTTATAATATGCTGTTCTTCATACACAGTAATTGTATGCTATGAAATGTAGTTTTAAAGGACTTGAGTTGGCTTTTGAAAATTCACATAATAAACCTGATAGGTCTCCAAAATGAAAATAATGTACCTAAAATACATTGTCACCCCAGCCATGGATGTGAAGTGTCTGCCTTCCTTTTATCCTTGCTTTCAAAATTGCTGAAATGAAGAAGGTAAAGTTGTCCCTGTCCACACCATGAAGGCATAATGGGGGAGTAGCAGTACATCTCCACTCATTCTTACCCTTGTCACCAGATGGAGATGAGTGGTTAACTTCCAGCCGTGGCTGCCATATGCCCTGGGAAAGAACCCTGTTTCATAATGAATGGGAGGCTGGATTGGGTTCCTGAGCCAGTCTGGATGTTTGGAGAAGAGGAGAAATCTTGCCCTTACCATTCACATATAAATAATTTGGACTTCCTGTCTCCATTGCTTGAAGTGCTTTGCAGTATAGATTTTGTAGATCTGCATTGCAGTTTGGTAGCACTGAGACTGGTGTAGTGTAAATCCTTTGTTACGTAAGGCATGAGTATTCTATGTTTTGAAATGTATGCTAAATCAAGAAGGAGTTCTAAGCAGAACTCATGAAGCCAACTACATTATTCTGCTGTGTTGTCCTAAGAGTAACAGACTGTGGTACCACAGGAGGAGTGGTGCAGATTGCTACCATTTTTATATATTCTTTGACAAAAGTACATGAAATGAATGTATCATGGGGAGATCGTACCTGTCAGTCCATGTTTAATCTCAGGATGTTTTCGGTACATTTGGGTTTTTTTTTTAAACCAAATTCATCCTTTTATGTTGTAATATTTCAATATTGCTATATTTGTTGCCATCGAGCACATTATTTCCATGACATGTGCAGAATGCAACAATTCCTTGCCATTCTCAGGAGCTTCTTCCTTTCCTCTGTGTTATGTACTTTTTCCTGCCACCCTTCTTCACCAACTGTTCTTCCATCCCCTCTCACCTCATCTTGCCATCTGTTTCTTGGTCTACCTCTCAGTCTTGTTGTTCCCAAATTCATATGAAATACCCTTTTGGGAATTTATTTCCTTCCATTCTCTGTACATGCCCAAATCAACGTAATCTATTTAACCTTATTGTCTTTATTGCAGTAGGTTTTCTAACACTCATGTAAATTTCTTTATTGGTTAATATCCTCCAGTTTTCTTTTTCATTGTCATGTACTGGGCCTAAAATTCTTCAGTACACTTTCCTTTCAGAAATGTTCAATTTCTTTCTATCTCTATTTGCTAGTGTCTCAGTTTCTGATGCACCTGTTAACATTTTGCCTATTGTTGTGCTCTTTAGTCTTAATTTTAGTTTATTTCATATGTTTTTATTTTTAAAAAAATTTTTGTAGCATAAAATATGTTTTGTTGGCATTTTTTATTCTTTCTTGCAAGCACAACAGTACATTGTTGCTTTTCTTACTGATGCTACATGTTGTGGTCCTTCTTTCAGTTATTCACTTGCATACATACTTCTTTTTTAAATATGTATTTTATGCCTGATGATAATCCATAAGAATGACTGAAACATGCAGCATTATTGATAAATGCAGTAAATGATCATTGTGTTCGATGGCAATACATAGAGCAGTATTGACATTTAGAGTAATTGTTGTTTTTACTATTATACTGAAAGTTGGCATGCACATTTGATTTTGATCTGTGGTGGGTTTATGTAAAGCTGTAATCAATGAAAACCTTAAGGTGATTCATTCCTGTTGTTGGTTATTCAAAGGCTACATGTGTGTTCTGTATATGCGTTGTGTAAAGCTGTGCTTTATTATGGGATTTTCAGAGAAAATCTTGTCATACCAGAGAAATACAGGGTGAGTCTCTCGCTAGAGGCCCCAAACTATCCTCTATGTATACAGTCGAACAGCGTGGATTTCTCTTTCGTAAATACTGGCAAACAGGTTCATTTAAAGCATGCCAGATGGCATTTTGAACGGAATTTGGTGAAAGACGTGCACCATCGAATTGTTCCATCCAGAAATTGGTTAAAAAGTTAGAGACAAGGGGAAGCCAATCTAACGCCTGCCGACTTCTTTCTTTGGGGCCTATTAAAGGGCAAAGTGTACAAAAATACACCCCACACAATCAAACAACTCAAAGACACTATACGCCAAGACATTCAAGCCGTCACCATCGACACTTTGGGAAACGTATTCCAGAATTTGGAGAAACTCTCCCTGTATATGTATGACATCAAGTGACTTATGGACTTTACTGTGATGGATTTGTGATTCATTGTTCCTTAAATTATTTTTTCAGACTCCATTAATGACTTTAAAAGGTCACAAGGAAGCCATTTCTGCTGTACAATGGACAGATTCTTCAGAGATATGCACAGCTTCATGGGATCACACACTTCGGCTGTGGGATGCAGAGATCGGTGGCATCAAGAACGAGATTGTTGGAAACAAGTCTTTCTTTGATGCCAGTTGGTCACCTCTAAATGGACTGGTAATTACAGCGTCTGCTGACAAGCACGTCCGGCTTTATGATCCTCGTTGCACAGGTTTGTCTTCAACACTGTTATATTATTGAATTATGATGAACAGATCCTGCCTTTTAACCCTTTGTCACTGGAATTTAATGCCCATAGGGATCTGCAAAAGACTGGAATTTAAATGGGGGCTGTGTGAGATGACTACATAAGAGCAGACACACACACACAAAATGTGTGTGTGTGTGTGTATGAGGGGGGGGCCCATAAATCCCTGGAATTGTTAAAAAAATTATGTAAAATATTCATACAGGTTGAAACAGTAGGCCCCTGCATGGTACTCGCCCTGTGGCTGGATGCAGCGATACCAGTGCCACACCCACTGCTGTAAATGTTGTCTAAAAAATTAAATGGATTCTTTGGTAATATATGGGTCCTCTGCTCATATACATTTGGCACTGTGAGCATCTCCTGCATCTTACATCTGTATTACGTTTGGTGCTAAAGAGTTAATGTACTGAACTTTTACCATTATTTACTTCCTGATTTTCTTGTGTGACTTCATCAGACGCAGATAGGAATTGAGAAGTTAGCAGTTGTAGTGACATTACTGCAAATTCTTTAGGGCTATCTTCAATTGATGATGCGTGATGTTAACAATACATATACAAAGTGGGCCGAAAGTAGGTATACAGTATATAGTATGGTATTGATGGTCTGTGTATGTACTTTTATACTCTGTTTTAAGACTTCTATCGGTGTTCAGTGATTGAGACTACCTGTTTCTAACGGGCATGCCTGAGTAGGGACCTTTGTACATAATGATAGAAAGAAATCCAGTTTCCAAAATGTTGCGTTTTTAAAATGCCAGATAGGGGCCAGTGTCCACAGTGTCGTGTTTATTGTAGCATGTCCTTTATGTGCCGTTTGCTAGTCTGGATGAAGAGTTGCTGACGAATACACATAATGAAACATCCTTCCCCTTTGATACTTCACAATGTACAAGTTAAGCTCACACAAAAACTGCTCAAGTTGTTTATGAAAGTGCAGCAGACTGTTTTCTTGGTATCTCTTTTGCTTTGTGGTTATGTACACTAAATTATGATCATCCCATAGATTCCATGTTGGCAAGTAGCAGAGACTGAGCAGAACTGTGAATCTAACAGTACACTGTACAGCACCACAAGAAATAAGGAACAAGGCCACAAATGTTACCTCTTCCAAAGTTCAAATTCAGAGAAATGCAAACTCATTGACTAACATCGTAAGGTGATACATAATCTTGACATTGTAGGAGCTGTGGACTTAGATTTCTGTACTCTGTCCGTATTTCAGAGGGATCGCTGGTGAAAAGCACATTCACATCTCACTCTCAGTGGGTGCAGTCTGTTCGATGGTCCACAACCGAAGAACATCAGTTCATATCAGGATCTAATGATCAGCAGGTCAAACTGTGGGATTCAAGAAGGTAACTTTCACATACATTAATTTATTCATATAAACTGACAAAGACATTTTCTTAAGATGGTACATCTGTAAAGTAAAGTAAAGTAAAGTGATCCCGTTACAGGCCCAGTGTGGCCCAGAGGGTGGGTAGAGGTATAGCTCTACTCTTCCATGACCGTGGCACGAGAAGGGGGTGAGTGGTCAGCAGCATGCCCCAGCCGCCCTTTACCCCCAGGAAAGACCCGGTACCCATTTTACAAAAGGCTGGTTGGGCCCCAGGGCCAGTCTGGACAGGCAGAAAATCTCATCCCCACTGGGATTCGATCTTGGACTGTCCAGCCCGTAGCCATTCGCTATACCGACTGAGCTACCCGGCCCACAAGATGGTACATCTATGTTGACTAAATTCATTTATTCATTTCTAATAATCTTAAGCGCATTAACATGTCATATTTGCAGGTACAAAATTTTCTCTGAAACTGCTTAAGTTGTGTGAAAGCAGTTACATTTATACAAAAACTCTCCGTTCAGTAACAAATACAGGTGGTATACAATTTGCTATGGGATTTGAATTCTGGTAGGGGAAAGAGATTTTTATGTTCTCCAAAATGTCTGGACCAGTTCTGCGCTCTGCCCGGCCTCCTGTTTAGTGGATGCCGGCAATTTTTCCTGAGTGTAAATTGGCCACAGCATGAAGTTAACCATTCACTACGATCAAGTGCATAAATCAAGAATGAGTGGAGCTGTGCCCTGTGCTCCTGCATACGTTTTAAGCTTTTCATAGTGATGTTTTGAAGTTGTGAACAGTATTACTTCTTTACATGTGTTATGTATTTTGTCATTTAGTGCACTTCTGTTATTGTACAAGGAAAGATGGCAAAATGATGTCACGTTTGAGTGTGTATTCTTCCCACACTAACTTTTGAGCTGCCATGTTTTCGTACAACTTGGCTTGAATATCGTACCATGAACAACCATGCCCCCTTATAATCCCCTCTTATCAATAATATTAATGCTTTGGGACTGCAGACTTCTGAAATGGGACTGACATGAATTACCACTTAATGTGGGGTCCCAAAATTTGGTATAGTATTGGAAACTGAAAAATATTAAACTTTTATTATGGTGATCATATAGGGTGTAAAATATCGACATGGTGGATACATTAAATATATGTTTTATTCTAATGCAAATGGCTGATGAACTGTAGTACAGTAAAATCTGTTTTATCCAGCATCTGTGGGGGAAAGGGGTTGCTGGATATGACATTTTTCCAGATATCAGAATGTTAATTTGGGGGCTGGGTTAGCAGACGGTCGGGGGATCGAATCCCGGTGGTGGCAAGACTTTCCGTACCCATCCAAACCAGCCTTGGGACCCACCAAGCATCCCATACAATGGGTACAGGATCTGTTTCCCAGGAGTAAAGTGGCTGGGGCGTGGTGTTGACCATTCACCCCCATCTGGCGCCATGGTTACTCCCCACATGGATGCTCATGGCCTTTTAAGGGTGAACTTTACCTTGTCAGTTTGCTGGTTTACTGAAATTTCTGGATAATCCAGTTACGGATAAAACAGTTTTTCGGAGAAATTTATTGAACATAAGACGTGTGTTTTGATTTTCTGTACAACTTCTGTCTACAGCATTTCTCATTTTAAGAAGAATTAAGTTATTATCATAAATTTACGCAGGGCTTCACATAAAGTACCAATTATACTTGTCAGATTTTAAGTACACTTGAATTTTTTTGACAGATTTTTTAAAAATACTCAGACATTAAATGTCGTGAAAACCCATCCATTGGGAGCCGAGTTGTTCCACGCAGATTGACTGACACACGTGATGAAGCCATTAGTAACTTTTCAAAATTTTATGAACGTTCCTAAAAAGGAGATTATTGTTATTAATCATGTGTGATCAGTTAACAAAATTAAATAAATGGAGCACCTTGGTTGGTAGAATTCACTTTTTCGTGCAGCAAACTGCACTTGTGTACAAAAGTAACCAATTAATCAAAGTTAGGCAGTGCACATCCAGACGGAATATTAATCATCCTGGCCACCAGTTGATATAGCACAGTGTAATATGGTTGACACCCTGAATACATTGAGTATGTGTCACAATAAATACAGCTAGTTTAGAGGACATTCTTGATTTCAAACTCTCACCATTTTGTGAATATTGCATTCTTTCTTTTGGGCGATTCCCCGGCATCTGAATTTTCTGTGCTGACATTTTGGAACACTCTCTTTGACCTTAAAAGGTCATTTAACAAGAAGAATAACTGTGACAAGATTGCTAGGGTATTTATAGAGGTAAAGGTTTGGCTCAAAAGAATCCTGGGCCAATCGTAACAAGGAGGGATTAGAAGGGGCTGTGTCTGAGTAGAGGAACAGGCTGCGGAGGGCAACGGCCCCGGGTTGGAGCAAGGAAGAGGAGCCATGGGATGATAGTGATCTAACTATTGTGTTTCAGGAGGCCATCTCCTTTCTTTAAGCATGTGTAGAAAGGGTTTCCAAGATTTACTTAAGATTAGTTACTTTCTCTTACAAGTGTTGTTCAAGTAATATAGTACATAATGTGTTGCCTTATCATTGCTGTTTCAGTCCCAAGGCTCCACTGTTTGATCTGAAGGGACATGATGGAAAGGTTTTATGCTGTGATTGGTCAGAGCCAGAACTGATTGTCTCTGGAGGTTCAGATAACACGCTACGCATCTTTCAGTCCAACCAGCACAAGTAAAAATGCATACACATGGAATTACATGACTGCAGTAAGGATGATGCAGACCAGCTTGATTTGTTATGTAACAAATTATTTTATTGTGATCAGTTGTTTAGTGAATGTTCTGGGAACTGGAAAATTGAAAGAAAATTCCTGGTTGGTTAATTCAGTAATAAACAAAGACTACAGAAGGTGTTTCAGTAATAAAGGAATAAGGGTGGTGAATATGATTTTAATGAGGTAATGTGGTTTGAGATTGTTGGAAGAAACTGTGACAGGAAGTAGGCATTAAATTTGTAAGGGGGGGAGAAAGGTGATATGGCACGTAAGATCATCTATCATACTGTCTGTCTGTCTGTGTTACATTTATGTGATCTCATTTCATAATAAACTGTAACCACATGCTTGGACTCCAGGTGCTGCAAAGGTTATGTTGTACACAGAACTTGTGCTTGGTTTTTTTTTTTCTAATTGTCTGTGCTACATATTTTTCATTATGACAGATATTTACTAAGTAACAGTCAAGATGCATGGAGAAGTGTGCCTGTCTTCACATAAAACTTAGCATAATTTTTGTCCAGTTTGAATCAAAATTGGATTTTAGAATAAGTCCCCCAACATTAAACCTCATGAAAGTCTATATCATGCAAGTCTTTCATTTGTCATAATGCATTACATGTGGACAGATGGACAGACATGGCAAAGATAATAGACACATTTTTTTTGCTTTTCATTCCAAACACTGAACCTAGGTCACAGCACATTAGGAAATCATAAAGATGATAGTACACCACCATTTTTATATTCATTGTATGTGCTAAAAAGTATTGAAAATCTGACAGTTTAAACAGATGTTATTGTTTGTACCATAATTTTTAATGTTACTAATTTTGTATTGTGAAGAGCATTTTCTGTGAGCGTGGAACTGAAATTTTAAATATTTCTTACATTAATTTCAGGCTTCAAAGGGTTAACTGGTATCATCCAAAGATGTAATTTTTACAAGTATATAAAGATAACATTTTGTGAAAATTCAATTTTAGAGGCACGAGTGACGCTTGGGCAAAAACGTTATGCACAGTTTGGCAGAGAAACAAGAAAGATGTCCTGTTTTGTTCATTCTTGTAGTGTAAAATATGTGTAAGGCCATGAGAACGTATGTAAATGTAACACAATTAATGCAGCAATGTGTCCATATGTGTGTAGTGCACTTAGGTAATTTATTTTTTAGTTTTATATACTAGAAAAAAATGTCTGTGCTTCTGTACAAAGTATTGTATTTCTTAAAGTAGAATAAGGTCTTAGACTTAAGACATCGTGTTGTGATTTGTGAACAGACAAACAGAAGGACTGTCAATCACAACTACATTTTCAGGTAATGTCCCTGTTGTCCAAAACGTGCTACACGTTTCAGCTTTTTCAGAGAGCCCTCATCAAGCAGAGGCTTAAAAATGTAAGAGAAAATAGTGTTTTGTTCACCGGGGTGCTTGTCTTCTCTTACATTTTTAATTCTGTCCCTGATAATAGCGGGACCACGGTAGCACAGTGGTTAAGGTGCTGCGCCACAAATCAGGTCACTGATTCGATCCCAGCTAGTGTCAGTGGATTTTTCATTGACATAGTATCCTTCCGATTACACTATGGCCCTGGGGTCTACTCAGCCTCGAACAGAAATGAGTACCAGGAGTATTTCCTGCGGGTAAAAGCGGCTGGTGCTTAAGGCTGACAACCTTACCACCATCCTGTGCCGTTGTCACGAAATCTGGGAACCTTAACTTCCTAGAACCCTCTGGGACTGATTTGCCTATACCTTTTTTACCCTGATAATAGCTTTGTGAAAAAGTCAGCATGTATAGCAATCTTGGGACAGTAAAGGATATTGTCTAAAAATATGGTTTGTTTATGTGTTGAATATATATTCTTTGTTTCTTATTATTACTTCCAGATTGTTCATAGTTTCAATTGTAAAGTGTATACAAAAGAACAACCTCTCCTGAAGTCTAGCCATTTCATAATGTATGTTCAGTGATCACTGGATCACTAGATGCAGTTGTGCACTGTGGGTTAGAACATATTTACTTTTCTTACAAAATTATAATATTTTGTAAAATACAGTATCTTGTAAATACATTATATTCAGCCTCAACGTCTAAAGCGAATAAACGTGTAAGAAATCAGAGCTTAATACGTTTGTTTGTTTTTGGCATGACAGCCCCCAATGGGCCAGGGCCTCCTCATTCACCATGTTTCTAGATCATGCACAATGATGCGTCACAGTCAGTAGGACTCCTCTGGACAAGTGATTGAGCTTAATACGCACTGAAACATGACAACATTATATCCTAGTCTGTAGACGTAAAGGCCATGAACTGAAATATACTGATGTGTGGTATTTGGGTAGTACTGTATATGGTCTTGAATAGCTATGAATATTATTTCTTTCAAGAAATCTCATTTTTATGCAGTCACTTTCACTGTCATGATATGGTTTGACAAAGTTCTTAGTGTGTGTTATTTCAGGACATTGTCATTTGCTAAGATTATGTAATATCAGCAACAGATGGGTGAATTAGTTAATTAATTGTAGAGCATTCTTTTGTTAGATAGGAAAAAGTTAAAGTTCTAAGAGAAAAACCTGTCCCAGTGCCACCTTGTTGGCCTCAAGTCCTACACGGACTGGCATTAGACTGAACCTGTGCCTCTGTGGTGACAGGTCAGAGACTAACCACCTGAGCCTTGGCACAGCCACCAGTGCTTAGAGGGTAGTTTTGTATTTGATGTTCAGGTGACCGTGCATCGTGATAAATTCTTATAATAAAAACCAACCAGATGCACTAATTTCTCAAGTTTATTTTTGGAATAAAACTCTACATGTTTCAAACAGTTCCTCTGTCCATCATCAGGAGTTTTTCACTGTATACACAGCAATGGTATATGTCATACAGGTTTGCTGTGTGTACAGTGAAAAACTCCTGATGATGGACAGAGGAACTGTCTGAAACATGTAGAGTTTTATTACAAAAATAAACTTGAGAAATTAGTGCTTATAGTTGGTTTTATTATAAGAAGCTAGTTTTGTATTAGTATTTTTACTACAAAGCCCACTGCAATTTCAATGGGATCATTGATATTTCCCATAAGTAGCCATGATTTCCATAGATAAACCTTCGGTTGACCCACATTGGCACATTATATTCCGTAAAATGATATAGTGTACATACTCCTACTGAATGTGCATAATGTTAACTTTAAAATTTTGTGAAAGATGACTTAATGTGCTGCTATCAAGAGGTTTTATGTTTCTGTCGGCACAACCAAAGCAGGAACACTGACTAAAGCATAAGTACACTTTAACTTTAGATAAGGGCAGATTCTTTCTGCACTGACTGCCTTCTGGCATATGTCAGTAACTGTTACAATGACCTGCTATGGGGACGGAATAACAATTTAAACCCTTAGGATTTATGTGTATCCTACTGGGCAACCTACAATTTATTGAGGACTTGTTACAAAAACAGCAGTATTAAAAAGCTCAAGAAATACAACACAGAATGCCATTTATCACATAAAGAGTTCATTATATGTTGCAAACATAGTACTGTAGTATGAAATTTAAAAAAATTAAATGGAAGTAAATTTAATTAAAACTACCAGATTGCTGTAACCTTAACATATGCTTATTATTGTAAAAATATCGTGCAATTTTACATGGTTCTTATGTTTTACATTTTATAAAATATCAATTTATTTTACTTATTTCTTAGGAAGTAGTGTACCTTGTCTTAAAATCACATTTTCTGCTTATTATATTTCCATTCTTTGTGATGATGGTCATCTAGGATGTGATGCCATGTAGTCTGACATACATTTAATGACACTTCAAATGAACATGCTGCCACTCAGGGGCATGTCTAAACTAAAGATGGAGGCAGCAGCTTTCTTTAAAGTGTTAGTAAATATATATCAGACTACATGGTGTCCAAAAGATTGCATTCACATATAAGCAGTCACCACTGAAAGAATCTTAAATCCAACCTTTCTTAGGCTGAAGATTCAGGGTTTTCTGAGATGTTACACATTGCCATTCAGTAAATAGGTACTGACATTTCAAATGATTGTAGTGTCTACATCTGCAGGAGAGATGGAAAACTTGGACTTTTGTGACCATGATTTGTTGTACCGGTATACATTAGTGTGAAATGGGAAAAATTATAAGATGTGTAGCTGCAAGCATCTAACCACCTGCACAAACAAATTATAGTGTACCCCTAAGTAGAACACTCCTTTTTGGTAACATCAGTGTGGGGTCAGGAAATTATATTAATGTATATTTTCAAATTTTTGGAAGTGGAAACTCAATACCATCATATAGAGAACACATGTGGAAGTTGGGCATGGTGGAGTACTGTCCAAATTATTCTTTATTTCTTTGCAGATTATGAGAACAGTGGAATTTCTAGAAGGGAATGGACTATTTAACGGTGAAATTAAATGCCTTAAATGTAGTTGAAACAAAATAGCAGGAAAATCATGCTCAGGTACCTTTAGTTTCTGATACTCATGGTTTACCAGAAGGAAAATTGCAATGTTAGAGGCATTTGTGACATGTGATATAATAGGAATGAGTCACATCTCATGCCGTTGCACAATATAAATAAACGCCTGTGTTAAATGGTTTCAAGTCTGAAGTGCAGTACCCTTGTGTTGCACTACAGAAGAGACGTTTGTGCAGGCAACAGTTGAAACTGATGAATGCAAGTTTCTTGACCCTTGAAGATGGGATTCCTGGATTTTTGCATGCGTCAGATGGAATGTACTGCCACGAGAGAGTGAACGTGAGTCAATTAAATACCCATCTGCCTTTTACAGCTTGTGTTTTATATCGCAAAGATGTAAATTTATTACAGTTTATGTGTCTAATTACCTAAATGCGTATGTATTTATTACATTTTCTGTTGTACGGAGCGAGCAAAAACTCCTTGCGCACCTCTCGCAAGTACAATATAGTTTCCAGCCCAAAGGTTCGCCCTCTCTGCCACACAAGGGACCGAGGTGGCAGGGTTGGATGTGGTTACGACCACGTGACAAACACAGATCACATGTGACAAAGGACACGCATACCGGCTGAAGCGTCGTGCAGGACTTTCCCACTTCCAGCACAGAGACTTATCTCTCAACCCATACAACTAAAAGCCCCAGAACTACTTCTAGTTCCCATTGCATAACCTGAACGTCTAACGTTACGTACACTCACACCTCCAACGTCTAACATTATAATCCGTGACTATGATGCGTGCACCAGTCACATAGGTTGTGTGAAAAGTCCCTGTGCATGTGTCGGCAGTAGGGTAAAGGTTAGATTGTAAGTCACGAACGTACTGTACATTACTGACGGTTACAGACGTGCATGTGACACAGGTCACACGTCACCTACAGTTATACGCATACGCCTGCCTTACTTCCAGCAGAGTGCAGAATCTCTGCAGGCATCAAGCTTGGAAATTTTAAAATACTGTACAGAGAAAGATCTGCCAACATGCACTATTGGTATAGTTACTTTATATAGATCTCCTTCAGGAAATTTTAATTATTTCATAAAGGAATTAGAAATACTACTCATTTTTTTATCAAGTAATTTTAAGGAGCTAATTGTCTGTGGTGACTTTAACATTAATTTTAGGGAAGATACTACCTATAAGAGAACATTAAATTCTATTATGGCTACGTTTGGGTTGTATCCTACTGTAGATTTTCCATCGAGAATTTATAACAACTCAATATCCATAATTGACAATATTTTCATTAATTTAACTAATCAAAGCAGATTCATTGTCTATCCATGTATTAATGGTCTATCGGATCATGATGCACAGATCATGGTAATGCACGACATTGTAAATATGACCCATGAGAAGCATTTGTTTTTCTGCCGGAGATTTAATGAAGTGGCAATCACTGATCTAAATATAAAACTATCCTATGAATCATGGGAGGATGTACTTTCCTATAAGGATGGCAACATGAGTTTTGAAAAGTTCTTAAATATTTACCTAACAATTTTCTATTCGAGTTTTCCCACTAAGGCAGTTTATAAATTATCACCTCCTAAACCTTGGCTAATACAAGGAATAAAAATTTCTTGTAGAAATGATGGGAAACTCTACTTAATATCCAGGCATAGTCAGGACCCGAATAAGAAAACTCATTACAGAAGATATTGTAAGGTACTAGCAGAAGTTATAAAGCTAGCCAAACGGAAACATTACAATAACTTATTAACTAACTCAGTTAACAGGATTAAAACCACATGGAATATTATCAACAAAAATATAAATAACAGACATGAGAGAAACAAGATATCTTATCTATTAATGTAAAGGGGGTAGTAATCCAAAATAATCAAAGTATTGCCAATATATTTAATAGTTATTATTCATCAGTTGCTAAAGAGATAACGAAAGATATTTTTACTTCAAATATTATAGGCAGTATACAGAACCCTGTTACATATTTACAAGATATTTTACAACAACCTCCCCCATTGTGTGAATTCCAGTATGTTTCTACCAAAGAAATAAAAAAAGTTGCCAAATCACTTAAAGCTGAAGAATCTCATGGATATGATGAAATTCCAACAAAAATAATAAAACAGAGCATTTCTTATATATCTTCCCCTCTGGCTCACATTTGTAATCTAATGCTATCCTCAGGTACATTTCCCACTAGATTAAAATTCACTGAAATAAAACCACTTTATAAAAAAGGTGAGAGGATGGACATTTCCAATTATAGACCAATTTCACTCCTCCCATCATTTTCTAAAATTTTGGAAAATATTATATTTAGAAGACTAATTCATTATTTTAATTATAACAAGATCCTGGCTAAAGAACAATTTGGATTTAGAAGTAATACTTCCACGGAATTAGCTTCTTATCAACTAATTAATAGAATACTTGTGGCATTAAATGATAGACTACTAGTTGGGGGTATTTTTTGTGACCTGAAAAAGGCTTTCGATTGCTTTGACCATGAGATCCTGCTGACAAAACTGCACCAATATGGCATAGTAGGAAAAGGGTTTAAATTAATTACTTCCTATCTACAGGACAGGAATCAGAGAGTAATTATCTCCAACAGGTCTAAACTGTATCGCTCTGAATGGGAATCAATTAAGCAAGGTGTACCACAGGGCTCTGTCCTTGGACCATTGCTTTTTTTGATATATATAAATGATCTGCCGCAAACTGTTAGTACATATGCGGATCCTATTTTATTTGCGGATGATACGAGCATAACTGTGACATAAACTAAATCTTGCGAGTTCGTACATTCCTTACAAGAAAATATTATAAACGTCAACGGATGGTTTAAAAGTAATTCCTTGTTGTTAAATACTGATAAAACTCATTATTTACAATTCTTTACTAAAACTGGTCAAATAGGGGACTTGGAGACTCATTATGAAAATAATCAAATTACTGCAGTTAATACTATTAAATTTCTTGGACTAATAATTGATTCGACTTTGTCATGAAAGCAACATATAGACAGCATTATACCCAGGCTCAATAGAGCGTGTTTTACAATCAGACAAGTTAAACCTTATATGGCCTTAGAGGCCTTGAAAATGATATACTTCTCTTACTTCCATTCGATTATGACATGGGATTATATTCTGGGGTAACTCAGTTCATAGTCAGTATATTTTTAAAATACAGAAAAGAGTGATAAGGCTTATTGCAAATTT
>Ga0123352_10009744_pt1 | contig 15055 bp, 10 predicted proteins | sample TergutLab28metaG_FD_89700 | JGI IMG/M metagenome (GOLD analysis project Ga0123352, IMG submission 89700) | Labiotermes labralis P1 segment gut microbial communities from Petit-Saut dam, French Guiana - Lab288 P1 | ecosystem: Host-associated > Arthropoda: Insects > Digestive system > Gut ... | reverse complement strand
TTTTGCCTTTTTTTGAGTTCCCCCTTTGTTAATTTATAAAAAAAAATTCTACCTGACCTCCCGGAAACGTTTCCCCCCCCATTTAAAGTGGTTTCCCCCCCCCCCCCCTCAGAATATAAAGTTCATCAAGGGAACATTAACAAATTCGGTTCCAAACTCTCAGAAAACATATATCATCTCCATTATAAAGATGAACAACAGGTTAATGCCATTCTGGCAAAAAAATCACCATTATTTTTACCACAATATAAAATAAATAATATTTGTACCATTTGAAGGCAAAGTGTGGTATTTTTTCACACTAAAACAGGTGGTACATATTGTCACCACTGAGCTTTAAAAGTTTAAGCAAGATTATTTAAAGCCCACATTCAGTTAAGTGTCTATTGGATACCTTGCATCAGCCTATCAGCAACTCCACTGATGACAATCTAGTGTGCTTGACCATCCACACACTGTCAGCAATACTATAGAACCACTACACCGTACTACAGATGTCACTTGCACATTATTTTGATTTATAATAGTCCAGGAAGCTACTCACTCATCATTTTCTCAGTGCACAATACATATTAATCAGTCTTTAATCATCATACCCCTTTTTCAAATTTCCTTCCATTCTCCCCAAATGTTCACACCAATTATATCTGCAGACTAGCTGTAATACTGCAATATTTGCAGTTCCATTCTATTATCATGCATCATTGGATTTCAAAAGGTAAGAACCAACACAGAGCTCATAACCGTAGTCTGCTTCAGTCTATATTCTGAGCTACACTTCTACTACACCTTCATGGAATGGACAAGGACAACTACACTTTTTTCAATCATTATTTCATTATTTATTTTTTTCGTCCTCGATGCACATGAAGAGCAGGTCTGTCCTTTACTGAATTTCACCTTGGAGTCTTTCAAGGCTCTTTTTCCCAAACTTTTTGTTCCATGGAATTGTATGAATTGGGTTTCTGTATACCTATTTCTAAAATATATGATACACTGAGTAACTAAATCCTACTGACTTCCTTTGTTACTTGATCCTTTAACAATATTTTTTACCTTATATAGTACTTTATCTAATGAAGAGCCATAGCTTTTGTTTTTACTGTAAAAAATTTTAAGATTACAATAACTCATTTACTTAGTTATTAATTAGAGTGTATTTCATGATGCCAATAGCTATGTGTAAAAGAAGTCATCGTCATCCCTGTTCATGCCATTAAGGCATACAGGAGGACGAGAGGTACAGCACCACTTATTCTTCACCTCAGCATTAGATGAAGGTCAGTGTCCTACTTTTCACTCCCTGGCCGCTTTACCGCAAGGAAAGAACTTTGCTACCAATTGAAGAGGAAGCTGGCTCAGCCCCATGATTGGTATGGACGGTTTCGGGGAACAGAAAATCTCTTACTTCTGCTAGGAATCCAACACCAAAAGTCCAACCAGTTGCCGGTTACTATACTTACTACACTAGTGAAAAATGAAATAAAAGTGATCAAATAATGAACTGGCAAGGATGAAGGAAGCATGTGTTGTTGAAATTCAGTTATTATCTTGGTGTTTGTCAGTGAACCAGGAAAGCCCGTCAGGATAGTCAATGTCCTAGTCAAGGTTTGAACTGGGTACCTGATGAATACAAGTCAAAATGTTGTAGCTTGAACCAATTTGCTCAGTCATAATTTCTTGTTATTTAACATGTATTACCATAAACAAATACATGGAAGTACAATAATCAATTCAAGCTCTGATCTTGATATTGACATTCAGTTTAAATTATTCTCTCACTAAAATTAACCATTCTACACTGCAAAACTGAATGGTAATTAAGACACTAAAGAGAAATGAATGAATGAACGTTCAACTATCTAACATATTTTAGATACAACCAAAATTAAAATATTTATCAATAATTTGTTCAACAGCGCAACTCCAAGTTCTAATATTTAGCAACGTGTAAAAAACACACAGAACGAAAAACAGTATAAGTCATATATGTGGTCACTATACACACACATAAGAAAAGGTTCATAATGCAAGATCACAACATATTTTGGTGATGTTGAAGTGAAGCAGCTGAAACATTGTCGCTCCTCTTATAAATTCTGCATATCTAATGAAGTATACTTCCCATACTGAGGTGGCACAAACCATGAGAAAGTGCACTTTCACAACATGACTGTTGTGTAACAATGCAGCTCATAGATTAGGAACGTGTGCATTTGAAAACAATTTCACCTAAATTTGATGCCAACACTCAAATTCCTACACAATTACAGGAAACAGTTACAGAAGTGTTCCTCAGGCTTTCAAAGATGTGAAACACATGCAAGTTAAAAAATGCTTTATACCATAATGTAAAAACTTGCTGTGAACCACACTGTGCGCTCAAAAATCACCCTGAACCAGCAAGAACTTGCTGTGGAAGAGAAAACTGTTCAAAAATCACTGCAGATCAGTAACCACTCACCTGACTTATTACATAAATAAATGTCATGCAATCACAAACATTGCACATGTCAAAACAAAACAGTAACATAATAGCAGGAATTTTTAATGAAAACTGAATGTCTGTTCAATGTCAAAAACATCACTAATATTAAACTGTCTAATTCTTTCAGTAGCTGGTGCAACAATGAAAAATGTTTCTCAAACCTCAAGTAATCTGCAGCCCACGGTTTGAGAAACACTGTAAGAGAATGGCAATTGACCACTGAAATAACCACATACACTTAGTACTAATTCCAAAAATATGTTGTGTACATTTGTTGCTCATAATGGAAGGAAAAAAGGATTCAAAATGCCTTGTAAGTTCTTTAAGTAGGATGAAAAATTTAATAATAATAATAAAGCAAAGATCAACATGGCTGGAGTATGTAAAATTTAAATCATGCTTGCACATATCTGGAAGATATAGCTTCTGTAACTGGCTGCCACAAGGTCAAACAGGATACAAGATTATACCAATCAGAGTAGTCAAACAAGTGGGCCTGGTTACCACACTGAATTGGGTTGAATCTTCATTATAAACTAACCTAACCTAACCCAACCACTCTCATTCCACTTCATTCTGCTCCACTCATGAATTTTAACACATGAAGAGGCAAAACTAGAGTCACAGAATCCTCTCTTTACACAATGTTCTCTGAAAGTCAGTGTGTAACACTTCATTTCCAGGAAGCAACATTATGTACAATTATATCAAAGATTCTTTTGAATTAAACCTGATCTTATGCTCTGTGTTAAGTTGCAAAGTTAAAAGTTATTTCATCTTTCCTCTGTGTTGAAATCTGCCTACACAGGAACTACAGATACCAATAAATTTATATCAAACAAAAAGTGATTTATCTGTTACCTACTTCTGTTCAAGTAAGATGCCATTTCTGAACCCTAACATTTTTATTACTGCACATTCCCCTGAAACCAAAACACTCATACTGCTAAGAGCTAATACAGCTGTACAGGACACGAGAATCCCTACTAGCAGGTTTCATCCCTTCCTCAGCAGCCAATTTTAGCTTGAATTAACATGCAATGTCACCAATGGAAGCACTAAAAACTTCTGGAATGACAACTGTACAATGTTAGACACAATAATAAGAAACATGAAAAGTGCAGAAAAATGCCACCAATGCAGGCCAGTGAAGCATGTACAAGACATAGCAGTCAAACAGTTAAGGAAAATATTAAATTTCATTATGGTTGTACAAAACAATTCAATGCAATACACAAATAACATACATGTTTTTAAAACAACAGCACAGGGCAGTCTGGTGGGCAAAGCAGTGGTGCTGGCATCTGTTGAGCCACACAACAGAACCATCTTCTGACAACTGCTGCCAAATGCCATCAATGTACTCCATAATATTACTGGCATATATGAACCCCAACTAGATTTATTTCCAAACACAGTGTTCAAGACAGAAGAGATGATTATATACAAATGTTAAAAGTACTAAACATATCATGGCAAAAATATCTCAGAAATCAAAACTATTGTAAAAGTGTCAGAATTAGGTCACAAGAAAATGGTAGTTATTGTTTCATTATCACTTAGTTAAGCTGTGATGAACTGAGCTCTAACGTCTGGCATTGGAACTGTGTGGAACAGCAGTACCCAAACTGTGCACTGTGTCTGTATAGACCAACAAATATGTGAAAGGTTTCCAGGGGATCTACAGAAACCTTCATAAGAATTTTAATTGTACAGAATACTTGGGTAAGTAATACTACGTAGTTATGAGAAACTGGAAGTTTCTTTCACTGTGAACTGTCAATGACATTAGTAAATTATATAAACAGAACTCCCCAAACAGGAACGTTTCAAAAGAAAACCCAAAGAAGTTACTGAAATTGTGTAACATAAACTAATAAATCTGGATTATGCTTGAAAGTATATGAGTGGAATTTTTATGGACTTCACATTAACATAAATTTATGTCACCATAATTTATAATGGGTGAATGTTATTAGGTTGGACATCTGTCAAAGTTGTTAAAATTCTCAAGGGCTCCACAACAAAAAGAAAAAGGCTTTGTAATGAACACAGATGTATAGTGCAGCTTATTCTCTGGCTACAATACTCACACTTATTTTTAACCTTACATTTAGGTCTCACAAATGCAAAAACATTTACCCTGTAGAGTTTCAGAATGGTCAATCCAAAGACCTGATGCAAAAAATTAACCACTTGCAGGAAGCAGAGTTCCTCTTGAATGGTTCATTGTCACTCAAATACGTGAACAGTTATCTGCACTTTATGGTACCTTTAAATTCATTACCGTGTTCACAGTAGCCCACTACTTGTATCTAACTTGAGCCAGATAAATTAAGTTCACAACTTCCCAACCTATTTCAGAAACGCTATATATCACACTTCCATATATACCTAAGTTTTCCAAGTAATTGCTTTCCTTTGGTTTCTCATACCAAAACCCTTCACACATTTCTCTTCTCTCTCTTGCGTAAAATATGCCCTGCCATGATCATCATATATTTAACAGGGAGTACAAATCATCAATCTGTGATTTTCTCCGGCCTCCTGCTACTTCCCCTTAAACATTTCCCTCAGGATCCTGTTTGCAAGCAGAGTCTGTGTTCTTCCCTTAATGTAGAAGACCATGCTTCACACCCATTAAACAAGCAGGGCAAAACATTAGTTTTGTATATCTTATCATTGTGTTTTTAGACAACACATAGGAAGACAAAAGATTCTGAACTGAATGGTGACCAAAATCCACTGATTTTAATCTGCTCCTAGTTTCCTCATAACTGTAATTCTGATCTGTTAAACTGAATTCCCAGAATGGGTAAGCTCATGGTCCAGGGAAACATTCTTTGCCCTTATGTAAATGTATCTGAAATATGATCAGTAGTGCACACACCTCTGTCCAAACAGTGATAAATATTAGACTGGCTATTGGCTGAACATGGCTGTGCCTATGCTGTGAATCTGGCCTTAGGGTAATTACATTTTGAAAGGACTTATCACCTTTTTACACGCTATAGTACTCTCCTGTAGTCTGGTGAAAAGACATGAATTCCATACGTACTTTGTTCTTTTCTACATCTACTTCTAGATCAACTTCCTTACTACCAATTAAGATAAACTGTGTTTTCTTTTGAATATTTAGGTTTTGTTTCATAAACTAACATCCAGACTACAGACAAAAATTTCATGTACACAATCTCAGTCCCTCCTGTGATCAAGGAAATCCCACATCACCACTTTCTAGAATGAAGACTGAAAAGCCATGGTGATAAAAGCATCTCCTTGTTTCAGACTGCACCAATGTGAATAGTAACTGTACCAGAAAAAGTTTACCTGTCTGGGCTTTAAGATATGTGTCATCTAACCAAATTGTAATTAGCATAACAGTTTCACAGGTATACCAATCTCGGTGAAAATAGTGTATAAAACATCCTTCATCCCTCCTAGCTAAGTCATAGAATTCCTTGAAGTCTAGCACCTCCAACTTAGAAGTTGTGAAATCTAAATACCTAAATCTACAGCTTCATAGTATACTTCAAGTAACAAAGTATAAATCAATATGCAAAGGCTGCTTACTGCAGTGTTTGTTCAGAGCATGATGGGTGCAATCAGCAGACTATGTACACAATGACAATACTCTTATTGCTGCACAATTTCAGCACCATCGTTACGGCCCTCAAATATAAATGACATATTCTTGGGAGAATTTACTTCCACACACACACACACACACAAAGAAAGAAACAAAGTAAAACAGATGACTAGTTCCAGCAGAAGGGACCTTGTCAGCTATCAACCATAAACTTGTTTCGCTGGCTACAGTTTCAGTTAAACTGTTACATATCATCATTTAGTTTACAGGTGAATGCAGTAATGATTGGTCTATCACAAAGATATAACACAAAATGTAACTCCACTACCCAATATTCTGAAAGCATATTTATTTAAGGCATTGCAAATAATAAAGGCAAACCCACATGATGGAAGTGTTAAGAAAATAACCTCTATAGACCGTGAAGAAATAAATCACTATATTTCCCCCCAAAAATCAATCATTATTAAGAGTCCTTTCTATGTGATTCAGTAAAACATGCCCATGACAGCAAAATGACCTCCCTGCCTACCACAGTCACCTCTCTGCAAGGAAAACTCACCTCTCACATTCACTCAGCTTTCACAATTCAAGTTACTTCACTCTAATTTCATTCTACAGCAACTTCAAGAACACTTAGAGGCAAACTCCGCCATCAGAAGTTCATATATCTCCTCCTGCACACCCAGCCCCATCCCTCAGTGAGAGAAATGGAGAAAAGAAGGAACTACTTATAATTTCACATTTTGTTGAGTTCACCATTACTATTTGGAATATCTCATTTAGGGTTGTTACAAATGAAAACCAGCTGCACCAATGGTACACATTTTCTGCTCTGAAATCACACAATAAAAGTATGGGTTCACTACAGCCATTTGTAACAACCTCCAACAGTTTGATATTTATGCAACTTTGTTCACATAAATAATACTTTTCAAGCCTTCACAGTGTGTTGAATAGAAGGTAAAACTTAAAATTATGAATCTTTCAATTATAAGTACACTGTACAAGAGTTTCTATAAAGTAATTTTCAAAATACTTGTACGTGTTTTGAGAAGGTTCTATTATTACCACATCAAAGCTACATGATAAAAGTAAGAAATTAAAGTACTGTACACATGAGTGTCCACAAAACAGAATTTAAATATGCAAGATTCAGGACAAGCACTACTCAGTCATCAAAATAGTTCTGCATTAAGTTACTATTATTACTATTAATCCTTGGATTGATTATGAATTGCAGTTTCTTTTAAACAGACGAGGCACACGTGAAATTAGAGAACACAAATACATCATGTACCTTAAAATAATTCATTATATTGCCATGTACCTCAAGTATCATACACGTAAAAGTGTAACACCATCACGACACAAATACCATTTCTTAATGTCACTTAAATGTTCTCCTATTTGGCCCATGAATGCAGACCTTTATCAGGAAAACATATATGGGTCAACAACTTACATTCCCCGAGGCCTGCACTAGGTGGTACAATCACAATGCAACATATGTACAATGTAAATTGTACAAAAGTATTATATGTCCGTATGTAACCTTCATTTCACAAGTGTAATCTGATTCTACACATTCTTATTTATCTAAGACCTGTAAAATTATCAATTCTTCTGATTTCAGTAGCTTACTGTAAAAATATTAATATATAATTACTAGTGAAACATCTATCTACAGATCCACATGCCAGCAAAGATGACTGATAAACTTGGTTCATTATAGGTCTCCATTCAACTGTCTTCAGTATTCTATATTTGTATGTTTGCTAAATGTACTACATACTAAGTCCTGTAGTCTGCAATGTATTACATCACCCAGATACAATTTATATCAAACCAATCTTGTTATCACTATGTATCTAGTGTAAGCCTTGGTAATATAACTCCTTAGCCTGTAAGTGTCTCCCTGATGAAGATTTGTATTGATCGAAACGTGTATCAAAAATATTAAGTTATATTAATGATGTATGGCCCACGACACTATTTTTCCATGTACTGGGTGACCCACAGGAACCTGACATCTTTTGAATGGGTAGTACTCAGTAGGTAGGCCGGGGGTGGGGACTGCGCCGAAGAAGAATAAACTGTGCCAATGTGTGGTTTCAACAAGATGGTGCCATAGCGCACTTTGCAAACAAGTCAATGACCATTGTTCAAAACATGTTTCCCAGGCACCTCATTTCCCATTTCAGAAACATGCCATGGCCCAATCGCTCTCCCAATCTTTCAACGTGTGATTTTTTCTTTGGGGGTATTTGAATCGCTTGTTTACGTTCACAAACCCCGTATGTTGAATGATTTGAAGGAAGCCATCTGTCATGAAATTCGTCCGATCGATTGTCAGTTGTTGGTCCGTGTCATGGACATTTTAAAAAAAGGCTTGAAAACTGCATCCAAGAAGACAGTCATCATCTTACCAATATCATTTTTAAAACTAAGCCATCTAGTATGGCATGTTTCAAGCTTTAATTTTGTATAAATAAGTGTAAATTTACTTGAAAAACAACTGAGTACTGTTTATTTTAAAGATGTCAGGTTCTCGTGGGTCACCCTGTACATCATGTACCCTTTGCTGAAGCAATAATAACAGAAATAAAAAACCTACTAGTGATGTTCAGTGTTAAAGATGTGTGAATAACAAAACACAGACTAAATTCCACAGCCTTCAAAATGGACATGAAAATTCAATCTCTAGTGGAAGCCACCTTTCCACTAAATTGTATATCAACAGACAGCCATGCAATGCACATGGACACACAGTGATTAAAGATACTGAAAATTAATTACAGCCAACTCTCTAATTTACACACTTCTTCTTCCATACTACTGCAACTTGGATACTTCAAACCTTGTCGTCATTATTTCCTAGAATAAAGAATCATAATAAGATAATTAAAAACATGGAAATGTACGCATCAAAGTTTCACAATTCTTTACTGAGAAGACATCTCAGAATATAAACAGAAAATGTTTCCTACAAGTGACTGGACTTTTGCACACTAAACACCATCTTCGGACTAAATTCAATAAAGTAAAGTACAAGACCTCTCAAATTATGTTGAGGTCAACTCACAGTATGACCCATTTATATCCAGTAAACTTGCACTTAGGTGAGGGGAACAGGATACACTTATAGGTTGTTTAATCAACAACCTGGTTAATTAACAGCAACAGCAAGGTAATGACAATGGTAATGGTAGACAAAAGAATAAAGAGGAGGTAAAGAAAATGTAACACACAGTGAAAACTCATTACACTCATTCACTGAGCATTGCAATGACTATAACTCACATGATAGTCATTATTAAGTCACTATTAAAGAAATGATTTTTGCTTTATACATACAGAATCAAGGCAGCTAAGCTGGGCGGCTCAGTAAGACAGTGTGTGTTAAGCAACGATCTACTGCCTTCCCTCTTCCAAATACATCTCATGATTTATACAAAATTCACTTAATGCATGTTTTTACCAGATATGAAATTAAGAAAAAATCTTGGACAACTAAATTTCCATAATTTAAAATCAAGATCCTGTCAACTCTTCATAACATACAGCTAACAACTGTAAATATCATCACAATGCCGAAAGAAACCCAAGTTCTGACAGCTAAATATTATAGAAAGTCAGAATCTAAGTTTCCCTACTTTTCTACTGTGAATGGAGGTCAGTGGAAACAAGTAAAGCCCAGAGTTAAGTATGAACACCAGTCCTTTTTTTTCCACACAGTAGTCATGAAACTTGTTCAGGCACTTGTCATGGCATATGAACAGATCTTCCAAGACCTGGCAGCAGAAGATGTTCTGTTCTCAAAGCCACAGCTGGACCTCAGCTTTAATAACATCATCAGGTGAAACTTGCTGACATCAGGTATGCTTTTCAGGTTGCCAACACAGGAAAGTGCAAAGCAGCCAAGTCAGGACTATATGGGGATGGAGGAGAACATGTTCCCAATTCCAGGTGCTCAGTAGGGCAGTGGTGGTGTAAGCAGTATGCAGCCTAGCATTAATATGCAGCAGTAGCATGCCTCATGTAAGTAGGCCAGGCCTCCAAAATCAAACTGCTTCTTTAAGACATTGTAACATCACCTGAGAAGCAACTGTAGTCAACGTCACACCACACGGAATGAAATATCTTGCACTGGCAGATATGTATGCTGCCTAGTGTTGGGACCACATACCAATGTAAGACAGAGTGACAGCTTGCAACAATCATTTGATTCATAGCAATACTTTGTTTCTGACTTACCCTTGTACCATGCTGCTCAAATCATGATGCAGCCTCATCACATATTTCAGAACTTGCCGTTTGTAAATTCATGGATTTTACAAATGGCAAGTTAAGTGCTTTTAAATTTAACTTTCTACAAGTATAACCAAGTAACTGTGGAGTATCAAAAATTTCATCACAAAATAAACAAATTTTCTGGGCACATGCAGTGTGTGAAAACTGAACAGTAACAAAAGTTTTTAGTAGAAAAAACTGCCATTATTTTGCCAATACAAAGTGCAACAGTTAATACACAATTACTTCCAACTGACAATGCAGAAAAATTACTAGCCACAAAAAAGTTATCAATTCTTGGTTCAAATAATTAATTTGTAGAAAACTGATTACTAGTGAGATGTTTCGGTTTGATTGCATACATACCTCATCCGAATCCATGGTTGTCAGAGCTCTGAAAAAAATCATTCAAATTAATTTTAATATCCCTATCAAATTCTTCATGACAATACAGTAAGTAAAAGTACAAGTAAAGGTAAAAGCAAAGCATACAACTATACATTCTGCAAAAAATGTTCCGTCACATCATGGGTACATTCAGAGAGAAAAAAAACAGCTGCTTTTTTGACACGCACAATTGACTGATTCTGAGCTACAATTTATTGCTCGATGTAAGTTTTCTGGTAGTTATGCTCTGTCAACTTGTAAACAGTTACCATTTCTTTCAGAGGATTGTACTGCCTTCATCTTCAGGGTCAAGAAGATGAAGGCAGAATAATATTTCAAAGCATAGGTAACTATATACCAGTTAACACAGCGTAATAATCCAGAAGACCCGAATCTCATGCAACACCAGTATGACCACCTCAAATCTCACAATATATTAGCTAACAGCAATACAGCAGACCCTTCTTGTTCATGATTCTGTACATTGTGTTTTTGCTTATTCACATAATAATTATGGTGACAATCCTTGCATATCATGGTGTATGTCCCTTACTCATTCACAGGTGTGCTTGCATAGACTTGTGCCATAATATACAAGAGGCTGTATCTACCTGCTGTCTTGCACATTAGCTGCATGGATATTGTGTGACATTGAATTTACTTCAAATGTAGTGCTCACAGTTTTTAGGTATGTTTGCAAAATTGTGAAAAGTGACTATTAGCTTCGTCATGTCTCTGTCCCTCCATCCATCTGTCTGCAAGGAACAACTCAAATCCCACTGAACAGATTTACATTAAATTTTACATTTGAGAGTTTTTCGAAAAACTGTCAAGAAAATTGAACTTTCATTAAAATCTGAAGACCAATATACATTTTTTATCACATCTCGCGCAATTCTTCTTAAAATGAGAATGTTTCAGGCAAAAGTTGTATAGAAACTCAAAACACACATTTTAGGTTCAATCAATTTTTTTTTCAGAAATCGTGCCATTTAAGAGATAATGCAGAAAAATATATACAGCTGGGCAGGCCACAGTTGGCAATGTGGAACATGCACATTGCATGCTGGATGCTCAAGGCTACAAACCCATACACAGAATATGTAATACTTCTTGCTTTTCCATTGCAACAATGGTTGCACAAACGCACTGCAATGGTACGTTATACATACATTTCCTGCCTTACAGAATTAACTATGGCACTTGGTTTTTTTTTTTAAATCATGTCTGGAAAGGGCGATGTATGTGCTAAAGGATGGAATGAAGAGCACAGTGATGTCTGGACATAAAAATGACCAATGCTGCAGAACCATTATTGTGCAAACAATTTGATAATTCACTTCATCAAGAACAATGAAGACAATGTCAGGAAAAAGACCAGCCTCCATACAAGGATAAGCAGTAGCAGGCAAAACAGTCCAAAATATCACCACTTTCTTCATGAATTCTTTTGTCTCCCCATATGCCTGCCATGCCAACTATTCCGTTCACTCACTCTACTAACTTTCAGCCAGAACACTGATGTATTCCAGTATACACCAACACATATTCTCTCATGTTTATTAATCACAAATTTACAGGTTACCATGTTTCATGTGTCTTTGGTTCCCCAGACCTCATCTTTTGCATAAGGTCTTAACTTCTGCACCACAGTTTCATCGTTCATATGATTTTTCAAGAAAAAAAACCTGTAAACAATTAGGGTTTGCAGTACAAAATGTGCAAGTGCAGCATGTGAAACCTGCACCCTGTGGCCCACTTCCTGGTATACAAATTTTATCACAGTGAAGTCACTAACATCAATCCAAGAATTCTTCAAAACTAAGATTCTTCATATTTCACTTCAATATTCCAACAATTTCTCTGTCACCTGCTGTCATACTCCTTGTATCCATGAATTCCTATTTCCAGATTCACCATTATAAACAGTTCATAACCAAACTACACACTCGCTCTACATATTTTTTATACTATTAAAACCTTCAACTAGTCTACTGAAGAAAAGAAAAGCTTAAAATGTGAAACTACTCTACAGAATCTTCTAAATGTAAAATTATATATCATACTGAAATAGTAAACATAAAATAATCTTAAATTAGGTACAAGTCACATCTTTCATCGCAATTCTTGCATACCTTCATGATAACTGGATTATACAAAACTTCAGTATTTTATAAACACATGAATCCTTATAAATTATTACCCTTTACGTAAAAATAAGTTCTCATTTCTTTTAATAAAAATGAATAGTGCAACTAACCTCCCATGTATTTTGCATATTTTTGTATTTCCCTGAAAACTACCAAGTTGGCCACAATGTTCTAATGCATAATAAGTACAGACAATAAATTTTAGTTACAATTTGATGGGCTATTTTACTATACAATCTGTATTCATTTCCTTATAAATAAACATAACATATATGACTTGTAATTTTTGTAAAGTACTATTCTGTCCATTTATTTCACAAAAACTGAAGTGCTGTTGGGCTCACACTATCAATTTGCAGAGTAAGAATGTAAAGTGTCTACACCAAATCAGATCTGTAACTTATGGAACTTTCCAGAATTACCTGGTTCAAAATAATTTTCTTATTTTACATAAAGGCCAATCTTATGTGCATTTACAAGATCACTCTTCACCAAAAGTCAAGTTCCAAAGCTGTGGTCCAGTTCCCTTCCTTTTCAGGTAACCCAACTTTCCCTAATCCAGCTACATCTGACATGTACTGCACTACCTCCATAGTGAATGTCTTTCAAAAACCTACGCTCATCATCACTGTAACTATCATTGTCATCCTGATCAACACCACCATCAAGGCAAGCTAAGCCCGGTAAAGTCACATAGCAACGCTCTCAATTCAACCTCCCATCTTCCTCTTGACCGTCTTATGTCTCATACCTCTATGCCCCAAAGGTGAGAATGAACCTGTGTGGATAATGCTGACAATATTGCACCTCCACATGAACATCATAAAAAATAATACAGATATTTTCATTCATTAAATGAGGAAACTGATCTGCAAGTACCCGTGGAAAGAACTAAATATGTGTACATGAACACTGCAAATAACCAAAATCAAAAATAACTCATGACAAGATTACCAACCAGTGAATCCACTGGTACACTGGAACTCCTAGATAAGTTTGCAACTCAGTTGTAAGGTTTTAAAATGGAATTATCTTGACACACCCTTTTCATGCAAATTCAAGACGAGGTTGCAAGCCGGACAATTTTCACATACACAAGTCTATTTTAGTTCTTAAGAAAAGTAGTTTTATGAATAACTTTGGTGCAGTGCACTGTCAGTAATTCTGCCCACACACCTTAACATGACACAAATGTGCTGAAGTGTATACCATGTATAGAAGACAAATGTGATGCTTAAAAAAGTAGTACTTTAGGCTGAAACACATAATACATGATGCAGAAATACCTAACATCATGACGCAACTGTATATAACAATTCATAAATGAAACACATTTATTCAGTCAAACAGAATAGAGGTTTGATTCAAATTGTGCTTTTATATGCGTGCTACATGGTTTGGCCTGTACTGAGGCCATCACCAGGCATGTCAATACATTAATATTATAAAGGGATATATAATACGATATAAAGGAAGATACAATATAATCAATCTTATGAAGGTAGATATGCCTGATGATGGCCTAAGTACAGGCTGAAACATGTAGCACACATGTAAAGGCACAATTTGTATCAACAAAAACATGTTGCGTTTGACTAAGTGTAGTTTATTTAGTAATAAACACAATGGGGTGGTTTCCATAAAGATTAAACATAACAATTCATTTGAAAATATTTCAAATTTCAAGCAGCTGAGAACTACAATTATGGAAATAGGGTCGTAATGAAATTAACCCTTCAGCGTGGAGTGACGAGCACTGCTCGTCATGGTGCATGCTCTCACTCATTCGTCTATATCTCGACAACATAGGGAGCAAATGTAACCGGGCTGCTTTGTGCTTGTTCGTGAAGGAGCTGGCTCTCTTATGGTGTGGGATACAGTTACCAGAAATTATTTCTTCATTTTTTTCTCCTCTCTCGAAGTTCGAGTTTTCTTTTTGCAGTCCCTAATTTCACAGACGGATTTATGCGTCCCTCTAACAGTGAAATGAAATAGGAAACGAATGTTATTGCTATCGTCACGTACATGAACTATGTAGCTTTGAAATGGTGTATGACATCACCCTCATATATCAATAGACTGTTTGTTCCTTCACTGCTGTTTTCGGGTCTGGATTTCGATTGAAGCTGCAGTCTGTTGCAATGATGG
>Ga0123352_10009742_pt1 | contig 15057 bp, 12 predicted proteins | sample TergutLab28metaG_FD_89700 | JGI IMG/M metagenome (GOLD analysis project Ga0123352, IMG submission 89700) | Labiotermes labralis P1 segment gut microbial communities from Petit-Saut dam, French Guiana - Lab288 P1 | ecosystem: Host-associated > Arthropoda: Insects > Digestive system > Gut ... | reverse complement strand
TTCACCTAACTAACATCTTACACTAATGATTTCTGATATAGAATGTTTCAGCTATATTATCGATAACATTTACAGAAATCCAGTAGAATCGAATGCTTTTGTCATGTGATATAGAGAAAATATAAATGTGCGCAGACTTACTGCAACTATATACCTGAATGATATTTTGTAGCACAGCAGGAGGGATGAGTGTTGTGAGTGACAGTTAAGTGTTGGTTATGTTTGTTACATTAGACGGTGAAGATCCTGCAAAGAAAGGTTTCGGAAAGGAATGAAATAGTGTAAAAATGGAATGTATGGAAATGAGAGAAAAAAAATAGAATAAACATGATTATCGAATATTTAAATGAATATTTCGGAGAAAACTAAACATTGAATATCTTCGTACTTGAGATAAAAACGTCTGAAAGTTTGCTTGCCACAGTGAAGATTAAACCCTTTTAAAATACAAGATATAATACATTTCTTTCATGGAATTTAATGAAACAAAATATTATGTTCACAGTACGTCATTAAACTAAACAAGCTGACTGATGCGTGTCACAATATCCTTCTACACAATACAAAATTACAAACGTCAATCAACTGTTCCAATGACGTAATATTAAGCACACGGCTGAAACATGAAAAAGAAAACGTTAAATTAGGAGAGACAGTGAATATACGTATAACGTAACAATTACAACTGTTCTATTAATTATTCTTGAGTAAAAATAGGATTAAACAATACGTTTCCCCAGTGTGTGTGTCTGTAGACTTAATTATCCAGCACGGTAAAACCATGCGATGCATTTACTGTACAATAGAGTCTTTCGTTTCCGGTGAAACAAAAATTTCCAGTTCATCTCAACATGTTTATCAGTTTCAGAAAAAAGTTACTGAACGTAAGACACGTGTTTTGAACAGACCAGCAAGAACGGCTATAAGAGTTCTTATTTTAAAAATATTTGATTGTCAAATTATCACAACTGTATGTTGGTTTAAATATAAAGTGCGTTTTATTTTTGTGTGCTTTTAATAATTATTGTAACGAGGAGCTAAATGATCTGTACTGCTCACCCAATGTTGTGCGGGAGATAAAATAGAGAAGAATGAGATGGGCTGGGCATGTGGCTCATATGGTTGAGTATTGGCGGTGTATAGGTTCTTGGTGGGGAAACCGGAGGGAAAGAGACCACTGGGTATACCTAGGCGTAGATGGGTGGATAATATTAGGATGGATCTCCAGGAGGTGGGATATGGGTATATGGACTGGATTGGGCTGGCCTAGGATAGAGACAGGTGGCGGACTCTTGTGAGTGCGGTAATGAACCATCGGGTTCCGGGAAATGCGGCGAATATCTTGACTAACTGCAAACCAATTAGCTTCTCAAGAAGGACCGTATACCATGGAGTAAGTAAGAAAGTAAGTAAGTTTAATAATTATTGACTTTTCTCGATAGAGCTTCGAAAACTACTTCAAACACATTGGGTTTAACTGAGGAGACCAAAATTTGTAACGTTATTTACGCTGCTTTCCCGTTAGGTCAGTGTATATAGTGACTATTTTAAGGTCTGGACGAACGTGGTTCGGACCCCCTAAAAGCATAAAAAATCGTTCCTTTGTCCAATCCGTCCATTCTAGTTCTCAAATCACGCCGCACGTTCAGTGCGTACCGGTGGTTCTTCATATGGGGAAATAGCTGCTGTACGTTGATATTAACAGCACACCTCAAACTTGTGTCGTCGTAAAAAATGCGAGGATGTATATCTGTGCTCCATAATATGTTTACACGCTACTTTGTTTAATGAAGCACAGAGACAATGTGGCTTCACAATTTCGACAGAGTATTTCTGGAAGATTTTCAGTCATTTCCCGATAGTAATAACCCCTCTATCCCTAGTGGTTAATTTATACATTAACAGGCTAAAACACCAAAAAATATACACACAACATCACAATGTATTTGTGATGGTTGTATGGATCTCAGTGCAAACAGCCAATATTTCCCTATACCGCATTAAATTATTGGTTTTACAACCGAGGAGGAGTATTTACTTCGTGGTACGAAATGGATTTTAATATAAGTCGGGTTAATTTCAATGCCAAACAGGTCATGTAATGGCTGAGTCAAAACGTTCATCAGCACTTTACATAACTACAAATGTTCAGCGCATGTTAAATTGACGTAATATTAAGCACACGGACCCACAAAACGAAAATATAAGGCTAAGTGACAAAAACGACCGCCAATATGCAATTACATAACTTAGAGGAGCGTTCGTGTTGTTAGAGCTGCGTTTGAAAAGTATTAAATAGTACGTGTTTGATTCTGTATTTAGAGCTTCAGTTATGCAACACGTATTGCACATTCCCACCATTGTGTTCTTGTCTCTGCCGCAACTGTCTCTATCAACTGTTTTCTCCAGATTTTCCATATATCACCCAATATCTTCACAGATTCGCAGTATGTTACAATTGTTTACAAACAAGCCTTTTTTAGGTTTTAAAATGCTGTTGTGTTGTAGGGTAAAGTACAGAGCTAATTCACCTATGACGGTAAGCTGCTACCAACTTACGAATTTAGGTGCAATATGAAAGGGATTGGGACTATTAAATAGGAAATAACGAAATGGTTTTTTGGAAAGAGTGACAGAAGTGATTCCTGGCTTGGGGTAGCAACAAGAAGTAGATGAAATTCTAGCCTTGGTGTAACAATATGAAGAAAAAAATTATTTAGTTAAAAAATTTATTTACTGTTATTTGCAAGAATTGCATGTTCATATCAATCTGCGGGCATAGCTGCCTCTCTATCTATCAATGTTGGGTGTGGTCAGGTATTGATCACTGCTACAGATGGACCAAATTTTCAGATCTTATCAAATCTGTGTGTGCGTGTTTGTGAATGTGTGTGGGGGGTGGGTGGGTGTGTGGTGTATGTGTGTGTGTGTGTGTGTGTGTGCGCGCGCGTGAACGCGTGCAATTCTGTCTGAAGGTATCTTCCTCAACAATGAGAAGCAAAAATTACAAGAACACTAGGCTAAAATTACTTACAACCAACGCTGCTCTGTGGTTCAACAAAATGTGTCAGATCAAACAACTGACGCCGAACTATATCCAATCTGAATCCAACGGCAAGACACTACGGGACAGGAACCCAAAATCGAATGATATTAGATACCGAAATAGTCAGTAAATTAACTTCCTCTACCGTAAGAAGCAAAACCTAAATACACAGCTCTGTCGGATACACTTAAAATGTGTGGACCAATATAACAGGTTATGGCAGCATACACAAAAATTCCACTGAAACTAAATTAAATCAAAAGTTGGACACTCTGTATAAAAAACTAATATTTCAATTTTCACTACAATTTTTGTATGAACATTTTCCGATTTTAGAAACATTCAGCGAGGTGTTATCATAACTTTACAAGGTCTACGTGCAAATAATCACTTAATTTTGTAGGATTTTAATTAAATATGAATTTTCAGTTGATAATATAGAAAGATTCTAATAGTAGCTTTTCCCAATTTTGCGAACGCTCATAAAAGAGCCTGGAAATCTACAGAAGTCGTGCGACAATTATTGCTATCTTGACATGATGTTACCATACTATCTCTTATTTCTAATCATCTGCACCGGCGATCCATTGGCTGAAACAAATGTTTAGAATTAGCGTCAAATACACGGCTGAAGGTCGAACATTCTGAAATTCATTGTTGATAACATTACTTATTACGCCACTACATATGTGTCAAAACGCTTCTATGACAAGTAAAATAACACATCCTTCACCGATGAATAAAGTATGCATAAAATGTATCCAAATGTCTACATGAAGTTTGAAGTGCCTGCAACAGTGAAAGTGTTCAGAAGAGAATGTAGCTTGTCTGATGTTGACTCACATTTCTTCCAAAATAATTCTCGGTGCAGTTTGCTTAATGTCTGTATCACTATCAGCGAATAAACAACAAGGAACTTTTGGATATCAAAAGGAAAAACGAACCAGCAGATTTAAGCAGATTTGGTATTAACTCACTTAAAAACAACAGTCAGAACTCTGCCTGTCTTTAGCCAATAAGCGCTGCGTTATAACAGCTGATGTAACAAAACAATGAGTCACTGTGTTCTTTGTGCAAGGGAGAGAAGGTGCGAAAGCAATTTACACGTCACTTGTTTTCATTATTTACAGGAATTAAACCAAAATCATGCTGTTATTCAGAATATATTTAAACATTCACGATAAAGTCTAAATATTTTGTGTCGTTACAACCGAGTGTTTTTCTAAATGGGGAGTTTAATATTGTGGTTAATCGTATGGAATTAATAGGAATGGAAGCTCAGGGTGTTTGAGAACATGGTGTTGAGAAGAATATTTGGACCTAGGAGGGATGAGGTAATGGGGGAATGGAGGATATTGCATAACGAGGAGCTAAATGATTTGTACTCCTCACACAATATTGTAAGGATGATAAAATCGATAAGAGCGTATGGGTTAGGAGAGGGGAGTGTCTAGGGTCTTGGTGGGGAAACCGGAGGGAAAGAGACCACTGGGGAGACCTAGGCGTAGATGGGTAGATAATATTAGGATGGATCTCCAGGTGTGGGTTGTTGGTATATGGACTGGATTTGGCGGAACCATGATAGAGATAGTTGGCGAACGCTTGTGAGTGCGGTAATGAACTTTCGGGTTCCGTGAAATTCGGGGAATTTCTTGACTGGCTGCAAACCAGTTTGCTTCTCAAGAAGGACTCTGCACCATGGAGTAAGTAAGTAAGTAATAGGCGATATCAATAAAAACGGGGTCCGAAATATTTCACCGTACCAACTATGAGTTCTTTTTATTTAAATAAGAAACCTAAAATATAAAATCTGGCTAACCGCAGGGATGAGTTACAAACTGTTACCCGTAGGTGTTTGTATTGTTTAAAATATGTAGTTTATGTTTTCTTTATTTTCTTTTTTTTTTCAATAACTGATTGAGGATTCGTAGTTTGAGAACACTCTCAAATACCAGTAGCACAGCGCGAAACATATTTTCAGAAATGTTCGCGTATAAGATTTAGACTACATTTCACTGATCGATGTTTTCGAACACCTGACACATACCACCATTAAATTGAAGGAGTCCTCTCCATATCTGTAATATCAAACTCACATTCCGTGATAAACACGAACCACGGTCCATACAAATTATCACAATGTAAACAACACGCTCAAAACAACAGAATGTTGTCACACTTGTGTCCTGGTGACTTGTATTAGAACATGCATTCATAGAACACTGATAGGGCTACCAATGAGTAATCGCGGAAATCAGAAGCATCTCATAGCCTTACGAAAAGAACGAAACTACTGCAGAGCTACATCTCAGACCACACCATTAGCAGGTTCGACGTAGCCACAGAGCATTCTGTTACTGCATCTGTGCTGACACAGTAACGTAATAGAGTGTATATATGTTGAAATAATTAGACACTAACACTTGCACAAAGAGAGAATTTGGATTAACTGGATTGAAATCATCCACTAATGGTCAGTTAGCTGAAACTGGTCAGCTAATTTTTCGAACACATTCAGTAAAATTCCTTTGACAGAGTGTTTTGTGTCATGTGAAATTGGGAAATATTTAAAGTGCACAGATTTGCAACAAAACATACAGCGGAATGACAGTTTGTAGACCAGCAGAATGGCGGAGTGTTGTGAGTGAGAGTGAAGTGTTGGTTATGTTTGTTACAGTAGACGGTGAACGTACTGTAAGAAATATTTTGAAAAGGCATAAAATAGTATAATGTGTAGGGTTGGAAAAAAATAAAGAAAGAAATAGAAAAATTAGCGCTAGGGCACATTTAAAAGAAACTTTATTACAAAAATATAAATTGGGTGACTTTATATTCTGAGCAACAAATTTCTTAAAGTTTGCAAGCCACAATGGAGATAACCTGATAAGAAATTCAAAACATAACACAATTCTTTCGTCGAATTTTTAATGAATATTGAAGTTAAATTGCAGCACAAAAGTGAATATGATATTCACATTAAGTCAAACAACTAAACATGTCCACTAATGCACATCACAATATTCTTCACTGCATCGAACTATTACAAACGTTATAAAATATTATATACATTACAGTAAGTTATATTATAAGAATATATAAATTATGTTTCCCGGGGGTAAAGTGCGGCCGGGGCGTACTGCTGACTACTCATCCCCTTCTAGTCCGCGGCCATGGAAGAGTACAGGTATAATTCTACCCACCTTCTGGACTACACCGGGCCTGTAAAGAGATCACTTAATTTTTACCTACAAAAATTATGTGTATAAGGTATTTAATTAATATATAAAATTATTTATTCTTGGACAAAAAGGACTAAAAAGTACGTTTTCTCCGTGTGTGTCTGAGGACTTAATTTTCCAGCGACGCATTACGTGTACAACATAGCCTCTCCTGTCAGGCACTACAAATATGTCTTCATTATCTCATCATCTGTACCAGTTGCAGAATAACGTAATTGAACCTACGATATGTGTTTTGAACAGTTCTACAAAATTGTTTCTAAATATTCTTATTTTAAAATAAATGTCATTTTATCACGAATTTACGTAGGTCTAAATGTAAATTGCCTGCTATTTTTTCAGAATTTAATAATTGCTGAATTTTCACAACACAACTTCAAAAACCACTTTATAAAAACTTCATTAAACCCATCCAGCGGCAGCAGACTTGGTGCATTCTGTCACACAAACAGTCAGAAGAACAGGCAGCATAACGATGTTGACAGTCCGTTTTCCACTTTTTCGTTAGATTAAAAATGTTAATTTTCTAGAGGAACCCATATGGGAGAGTGATCTGAAGGTAAATGATAAATAATAAGATTTTCAACATGAAGATAAAAATGATGTTGATAATGTACAAACTTCTCCACCCCTACAGCATTCTTGCCTAATAGCGGTGGGTCTTGTTAAGTTGAGTAAACCATTCTAAGAATGAGGAAACCAACCGCTTGGGCATCATTTGTCATTGAGCAGAAAGAGCAAGGGGTTGGATCGACCCAAATATAAGGGTATATCAGATAGGGTAGGAGGGACCCTTGAGCCTGGTTGCAACCCTCCTGGGAGAAGGACACTCCAAAATCAAACCAAGGGTAGACGACGCCCTGGAAGCTGTGGTGAAAGGAAGTCGTATAAGGGAGTAAACTCGATTAAAATCCTGTCCTTGACGTTAAGGGTTTTACGATGGGCTAAATACCCAGCTAATTAAAAAAATATACGGTTATGAATTTCTCCAAGCATCCTCGGAAGGAAGGAATAATTAATGATGAATGGATTTGGAAATAGAATAAGAAAAATGGAAAGTGGAATGTTAGAAGCCTATTGTGATCAGGAACACTAAGAGTGCTCCGTAATGAATTGTCAAAGTTAGACTTCGACGTAGTAGCGTTTCAGCGAACTCGTTTGGAAAGTGGCATTCTGTGTGTGTTCTTGAGCTACATTCCACAGTTAGTTGTATAAAAACAGTGACTCTTGCAGAGAAGTTCTCTTTTGGCAAATTTATGTCGCCGGTAAAAATAAAACGTATGCAGATCTTTATATTATTTGCCTGATGCTGCAATTAAACAAAATTACGTTCGTTGGTCACGGCCTTATTTCGTCTCTCAACTTGGCTGAACTGATCTTGATTACGTTAATAGTGGATTCTCACTCTTCACGCCAACAAGCTATTTGGTGGAAAGCGACTTTGACTTCGTTATTCCTGTCCTTCCGCCCGAATGCATGGAAGAACTGGGATATCAAAAATAAATGTTCATGAATTTTAGTATTTCGTTATTCTGTGAAATTATATAGAAGGAAAATTGAAGTTTCTTTTAACTATGACAATAGTGACGGCTATTTTACACGAAGGCCAAAATTCATTTACGATATCTCTCTCAATATTTCTTAGAATGTGAAGTGTTCCAGACAAAGGTGTAAACAAAGCGAAAGAAAATTTCCTATGTTCAATATTGTTGTCAAATATATTGTAATTTATCAGATAACGTAGAAGAATGTGGTAGGTCCGGAAAAATCGCAGACCATAATACGGGGCTTGCACATTGCACGCTTAACACCTAACTAAAACAACACACTCAGAATATGTAGTAATTATTGTTTTTCCAAAGCAACAACTGCTGCAAGAACGTGCTGCAATATTACGTTATATGTATTTGCATTCTTTGTCTTCTTGTATTATCGTAAGCCCTTTTGTAATTTGAGATAGATTTCTTCAAACACGAAGCAATAATTGTTAAATGTTATGTGTATCTGTGTCTGCGTTCTTACCTTAATTATCTGAAACGCAAATCAACAACTTTTACCCAACATTATATTGTCATATTTGACCTTTGCGTCTGTACAATATTTTCTCCCACATTTTACCACAAAGACAACAGTTTTCGGAGTGATATACTGAATATAAAACGAAGGTTTACATTTTCACAATTATTTTAATGCAATATTAAGAAATATTCAGCGAGGTGTTATCATAACTTCACAGAGTTTTACGTTATTCTTGTCGGAATTTTATGAACTATGAATTTTGTACCGATATTTTTTAAAAACTGTAACATTAACGTTTCGCAATATTTCTAACGCCATAAAACGGCCAGCAAATATCAGAAGGCTTGTGAAAATTCTCTCCTTCTTACAGACAGATGACATGATGTCACCAAACTGTGTGTTAGTTCGAAACAGCTATATTCCTGGTCCATTGGCTGTTACAAATGTTTCGAATACTTTTCAAATACAATGGTGAAGGTCGACCATTCTGAATTTCATTCGGGCATTGTCTGCTAACATTACTTATTACGTCACTGCAATTTCCTTCGTGATAATTGCAAGTCAAGCTGATCAATACAGTGTGTATACATTGAATACAGATATTCACTTGATGTGTGATGCCTGCAACATTGAACTACACAGAGCAGAATCTAGAGAGTCTGATGCTGAATCAAATTTCTTCCCAAATATTTCTACGTGCAGTTTGTTTAATGTCTGTATCACAATCAAAAACAGAAATTGAAATGAAGAAAGAAACAATAATTTTAACCAGAATTGGTCTTAACCTAATACGAAATAGTATCTATGACGTGACAATTTACATATTGCATGTTTTTCTTCATTACAGGAATTAAAACAAACATGTTAGTGATTATCTTTTGAGGTCTAATCGCCAGTTTAGCTTTGGTTTCATCTGACTGCGATGTTTTGAACTTTGAAACTGAAAGTTTTTGATTGGACTATGTTCGGAATTAATGTATTTACATGTATCCTGTTACAAGCAGCTCTTAAAATTTCTAAGTTTTTTATATTTCATTTTTGTTTCCATTATCCAACACTCACTAGGCCCTATCACACTGTCTACATTCGAACAAGTGAATGATTTTCTAATAATTAAAAGCTGACTTAGTGAAAGAAACTATCGCTTTCTAAGTTAAAGAATAATTTTTGCTTCAACACGGGGCCTTAAACAATTAATAGGAATTCTAAATACTTTTTTGTAGCCTTTACATAATTGCGTAAAACGAATATTAGCGTCTTCATATCTTTTCGCCTGTCTATCCGTCCTCGTGAACGATTTTGATTGGACTAAGTTGGGAATTATGCATTGGGATACTTCCTGCAGCAAGCAGTTATAAAATACCGCAAGGATTTATGATTCATTGTCTTTCGATTAACGATGTCTGTATAATTCTGCTATACATTGGATTAAATCAATGATTTATTAGTAGTTAATTTGTGATGATGTGAGAGGAAACAAACGTTCTATAACTTACAGTACATATCGGAACATTAATACAACGTCTAAAAAAATAATTAGTGAAAATAATCACCGTTTTTGGTGTGTTCAAAAAATTTCAGAAAACAAATATGAGCTACGTCGTTTATGCCTCTTTGAACACATGGAACAACTTGTTTCCAACTGGACGGATTTTCATTAAATGTAATATTCGAATACTTCTCCAAAATGTGACAAGAATATTCGAGTTTCTTTAAAATCTGACACGAGTAACAGGTATCTTGTATTAAGAACTCTGTACCTTTATGGTAATATCTCGCTCATTTATGCTTAGAATGAGACATTTTCCAGATAAATCTTGAAGTTAAAATCAAAGCACATATTTTATGTTCAATAATTTTTTCGGCATTCCTGCCACATATAATAGATCTTGGAGCAAAATATTACAGGCAGAGAGGCCACAAGTGCCAAAAATAATACGGCGCAGATGTTTCGCTAGATGTGTAAACAAGGCTACAGACACGCGTTCACATTATGTAATGCTTATTGGCTTTAGATGAATAAATGATTACGTGAACGCACGTCAATGTTACGCAATGCGTATTAATTTCACATCTTGTAGCCTTAATCGGCAACTGAACCAAGGCTCCATTACCAATTGCTTACCTTATCAGTTGATCCATTTCTCTCCGCAAAACTACGGGTTCGGGAAACACGGATTCAAACCTCCGGATATCTTAAAAAATTACCACTAAATAAAGTTACAAGCCTTTAAAATTAAGAAGATCCGCTACCCAGAAGTGTGTTACAAATTTCTTTTTATAACAATTTTCAGGTCCCTGTTGTTACTACCCGCTCTTACAAAACTACAACGATATTGAGAACAACTATAATTGTCCTGTAGTCATATATGAAATTCTTGAGATAAAGAGGAGCTTAAAAACAGCGACGTGTATGATACCAGGTGGGTTCACAATACCCACTCTTTGTTCACGGGTAATTGCGACGATAAGTCGAAATAATGTTGGTGATGAATATCTGTTCATAGAAATAGATAGGTGATAAATGATGTGAGGTTATATCGGAATTTGACTCTAAATAGTGTAAATAATTTTTTCAATAAAGGAAGAATAAAATCCAACTATATGCCACTTAATGCTTTATTATGCTTATGTTAAGTTCAACATGTTTCGGGCACCATAATGCCCATCATCAGGATATCATGATGATAGCGTTGGTTAGAATAATATCAGGTGTACCACAAGGAGCGTATTAGGTCCTCTTCTGTTCCTAGCCTACGTAAATGATATTTGGAGGAATATGGAATCAACTATTTGACTTTTTTCTGGTTTCTGTGTAATTATCAGAAAAATTATAAATAAAGAAGACATGGAAAAATTGCAGAAAGAACTGTTCAGGTTGAAGGAGTGGGCGGTTGAAAATGCGATGAAAACGAATCCAAGTAAAAGTAAGGCAATTCGCTTCACGAGAGTCAGGGTAAAGGATCCACTAAATTTTCGTTAATGGGCACATTAATACCAGAACAGAGTAGTTGTAAAGATTTAGGGATAATCTTACGCAGCGACTTAAGTTGGGCGGATCAAGTTAACTACGCGGTGAAAAAGGCCTGGAAAGCGCTACATTTTACAGTGCGAATAATAAAAAAGGTAAGAGTAATACCAAAAGTTAAGCCTACATTTCACATGTACATCTGATTCTTGAATATGGGGCCGCGTGCTGGGATCCAAAGAGGGAGGGACAAATAAATGCGTTAGACAGGGTGCAAAAGAAAGCGGCCAAATTTTCACACCATACGAACATTCCGAACTGGGACACCTTGGCCTCAAGTAGAAAGTTATCACGTACATGTGCCCTCTTCAAAGCGTACTCTGTGGAACGCGCGTGGAAGCCTATTGGTGACAGATTACAACGGTCACACCATTTGAGCAGGGTAGATCATGAAATGAAAATTAGGAGTAGGAGACAAAGGACGGATATAGGGAAATATTCTTTCGTAAATAGGACCATCCATCACTGGAACCAGTTACCTGCAAAATTGTTAGTAATTCTCCCCCGCAAGCCAATCACTTTTAAAAAGAGGGCAAGGAAAGTGATAGTTGAGTTGAATTAAGAGGAAGTAAAGTGTGCTGGATATCGTCGGAAATTGTACAGAAGAGAAGTCTAGTGAAGTGAAACGTCTAAAATTAAGTGAAAAAGTATCTAATGTGATGTGTAGCGAATTGGAATAAAGTGAAGTGAAGTGAAGTGAACGAAGCAAAGTGAAGTGGAATGAGGTGAGGTGAAGTGCAGTATAGAGAAGGGCAAGGGGGAAAGGGTCTTTATGGAAACGGATTATAGGAGTAGTAAATTATTAGAAGTGAAAGACTGGGGTGAATGTGTGAGTGAATTAATGATTGTAAAAAAAATTACAAGAAACTGTGCAAAGTACCGTCTTGTTGGATGTCTTTACCTTTTGTACACGTTGCATTCTAATTTGTCTCGTGCGTTCCTAGCTAGTTTTAATTTCCCTTTTGTTGAATTGTTGTTGCTTGTCCGTGTGTATTGTTGTAGTTGACATGTGTGTGTTGTTATTTCATGTGTAATTGTTGTACCATGTGGACATTGCTTTATTTTGTTTTACATTAGATGCCGGACTGCTGGCTAGAAGTCAGTATTCAGAAGTTCCTGCGACCGGCCATATCGACATAGGTTTTTCGTGATTTCCCTTTGCCTAAAAGCAAATGCTGTGTGATTCCCAAGATTCCAAGTTGCTACTATATGCTTCTCATGTAGCCCTCCCGACTTAAATATAATAGTAAAAAATTTCATAATTTCGATACATGTAAAATAACCACTGCCACCGTGTGACAACCCAATTGCAGTTACTAAATATTATTATTAAGCAAACTGCACGAAGAAACATTTGGGACGATGAGTGATGAATGCAATTTAATAATTAACCTAAAATTTCTGTTGCGGAAAATTTGGTAAAGAAAGTCTGAATAATCATCCACTCCACTCCGCTAACACAAGCCAGGAACGGCACCTCTCACCCTATCCCAATTCCATTTGTAAGGTTGATAACACGCGACCTGATCTCTTTACACGCCACCCTAAATTAACAAGATGGTGGCTGCAGACCCTCGTGGTTACATTACCACTGTCTTTCAACCCAGAACACAACAACCTTACAAACCGAAAAACAAGTGTTTTTTTTTGGCAACATTTGTAAATTACTTTGAATATTTGACGGTTTGGGTAATGTATGACCTGAAATTTAAGATATGTCTTAGTGAGCATACAGACACGTAATAAGTGCTGCAAAATATCGTAACAACAGTCTACATTAAAGGTAGCATGATCACAGTTGTGAGCAACATAGTGTGAACAGAGTGCATTAAAAGGGTGTAACAATTTGAGAAGTGCACAGAATGCCAAATATCAGAATGTGCCTCACCCTTACGTAAGTTGAACATTTCATCTCTCTTAGTACTGAAAAAACATTAGTTAAAGGAAGTGGTGGGTCTTCCTGTGACCGTGAAGAACGAAGTTCGTAATTTGAGCAAAGAAGTTCAGTAAATCTTCATATTCAGCTGCGTGTTGAACATTCCAAGTCGTCGCTGAGGCAAGAGATATTTTGTTTTTGCAATAATTATAATGGTTTTTATAAGCGGTGGCAAACTTGCTAAAAGAAACAATTACCTTCTTCGTGTCTTTCCGCCCATTCGTCTTTCCACCCGATTGGAACATCTTGCCTTCTAGGGGAAGTATTATCCTAAATTTTCAGAAAAACAGAGTATCCTTCAAATTCGAAAATGCTAACTGGAACTTGAATTTAAAACATATGTACATTTATGATAATAATTTGCTGACTTATTTTTTATCTGACATATTTGACACAAAATTTTTGGAGAAAACGGAACAAACATATCTTACGTTCAATAACCTATTTGGGAGAATCGTTACGCTGAAGAGCTAGTATGGAATATTTTGTAGACGCTGACACGGTACAGATAGTATTACAATATGGCGATTGTGCATTGCATGCAGGATAACTAAATCTGCAAAATGTAAACAAAATATCTTGTATTTACTTCCTCCCTAAATAATAATCACACGTCACTGTAAAATGCCTGTCACTTTCCTAACTACGTCATATTTTAAAAATTATTTTGACATTCATACTTAAACTTGTTTAGAAATATGACGTAAAGTTGAAGTTATCTAACTTCTATATTCATCAAGTTTGTTGCCCAAGATAAGTATTAATATTTGGATATTTTTTTAATATACGTAATGCCAATTTACAACCTACTCCTTAAGAGGAGCAATAGGTAAATGTGCTAGAAGTGGTAACATGAAGAGAGAAGTCATCCATCAATGACACTCCGTCGAAAACCCGGAAGTAGGTGATACAGGACAGGTTAATCTTCCGCTGTAATGTGGGATAGATCTGTCGGCCACTGTCTTTTCAATCTTCGTACGATGGTGGGTTGGATGGTCATTGCAGTGATGAGAGCGTTGTGATGGCCTGCCAGCCGTTGGTGGTAGAGGAAGGATAACCTGCTGATCTCCGTAGCGACAAATGGAATGTGCATATCATTGTGTATGGTAGAATTAGAGACGTACCACGGCGCGTTGTTTATGGACCGCAGAATTTTTGACTGCAGCCGTTGGATGATTTGTGTATGGGACGGCTTCGCACAGTCCCAAAGTTGTAATCCGTACTCTCCATAGAGGTTTGAGCACGCATTTGTACAAGAGAAGGTCGTATATGCTCTTGCTGTTGTCGTGGGGTTCCAGATCTACAGAGTAGAGAGGCAAGGGTTCCTTCGTTACACGGTGGCAGATGTTAAGAACAATACGAACTGTATGTCCAAGTGTCTCAAGTTCGGTTTGGATTTCATTTGGAGGAATACAGTGAAGCAAGTTTCGTAGAACCAACCTATAGGCTCTCTCTTCCCTAACCTGATAGGTATGATGTACTGTTTTGTCGTCTTGGAGTCGTTTGATTAGTCTCCGAAAGGAGTCGGATGTGTTGACGTTGATTTTTACCGTTTCGTTTGGGAGAGCCTTGCAATAGTATTGTGCTTCCTCCAAGGTTTCAGTAAGGTAATTCACCATGCCACGATAATTTATAACACCGTATACATATATATATATATATATATATATATATATATCGGGGGCGGTTTGTGTACACGCGGCTATGTGGCGTGTTCACTGCTTGTAGTTTCGTGATGAACGGAAGCAGGAGTTTGGGTGTTTTCGTCTGAGAGATGCGAGAGTTGCTT
>Ga0123352_10009741_pt1 | contig 15057 bp, 7 predicted proteins | sample TergutLab28metaG_FD_89700 | JGI IMG/M metagenome (GOLD analysis project Ga0123352, IMG submission 89700) | Labiotermes labralis P1 segment gut microbial communities from Petit-Saut dam, French Guiana - Lab288 P1 | ecosystem: Host-associated > Arthropoda: Insects > Digestive system > Gut ... | reverse complement strand
TTCCTCTCCCACCCCGCACTTTCTACACAGAGGGCTGTCAAGCAGCCCTAGTAGGTGGAGATGTCTCCTCAGGGTGTTATGACCCGTGAGAAGGCCAGTCACGGCCCTGGATTGAGTCTAATTAAAGGTCATAAATTTTGCCCTGGTGCCCAGACTAGGTCCCGAGATAAACTCATGAGCCTGCCTTTGGGTATCACCAAGATCTCACCATTGGGCCCCACGCTGGTTAACCAGCCAGCGACCGAGCCTCATTTGTAAATCTCGCCTAGAGACCCCCAGGGCCGGCTCGGGTCTGAGAAACCTCAGAGCAGTGCCGCCCCTCGCGAGCCCATCGGCGATTTCATTACCCCATATTCCGGCACGTCCGGGGACCCAAAAAAGGCCCACCGCATGACGGATAGAGATATCATTCAATGCCTTTTGGCACTGGTGAACCAGCAGCAGCTGTAGCTGCCCAAGAACAAGGTACAATAATGAGCTTTATACGCTCAGCAATGAACTAGACATAGTCAAAGTGGTGAATATAGGAAGAGAGAGGTGGTTGGGAAACTTCTTTATAATGCAAGAACTGGATCCTTGCAGAAAGAATACTTAAACCAGAAGACACTCGACTTACAGAAAACCTAAGTTGAGGTGACTTGTGTCAGTGGAGGAAAATGTAAAGAAGATGGGAACGCAGAACTGGAGATGTAAGTCACAGGACTGAGGATGGTGGAGGACAATTTTGGAAGACACTAAGGTTCACGAAGGACTGTAATGCCAGAATAAGAATAAGAAACAGCAGCAGTAGTCACGGTGGTGGTGGTGGTGGTGGTGGTAGTTACATTTCCCACCTGCATCACGTCATGCAAATGTACTCTCCAAAATCACTCCCACAAAATAGGAGGGGCCATACAGACACACAATGGAATTAGAGCACTGTATAGTCATTCACACTAAACATTAATTTTAAATGTCCAGAAAAGTAAATTCAAAACCAAACTACATACCAGTGATAAGGAAAGTTTTGCCAAAATAAAGGCATCGCACCATACTGCCTAATGAATCATCCACAGGCCGTGCTTCTACTTGTCTCTCCACCGGTTTTGCTTCCATTGGGCTTAATCCACCAGGACCTGCTGAGGATGAGGATATAGCGGCTTCACCTGCCCTGCAAGGCACGTTCCAAACATCACACAGGCATGCATTTATTGCAGAGGGCATGGGAAATAGAAATACATGCAGTATTTGAATCCTTTTGTTAAAAAAATAACATCTCATATCAAACCATGGTCTGCCTGAATGGAGAAGTATGATAATGTGAATGGATATAAGATTTATGTATTACAATGTACTTTCTAAAATTCACCTACAGAGATATTAATACACATACAGGTCTAATGAAAATATGGGTAATCAAAATTCCCAATATCCATTTAATACAAACTCGCTGGTTTTTGTTTACGATTGTGAACTGACACAGACAGTTGTTCAGGGTTACAATACAGTTATATGGACATACATTTAAATACACTCTGTATTGCTTAAATAATAAATTGCAATGATTCAGTCTCAATGCAGGGAGTTGCTGATTCATGCAGAAAAAAAAAATGTAACTTAGACACTGCATGGCCAAGAGCTGCCCTTAAATATTATGCGCTCACAAATGCAGAACAATGTATTATTAAGAAGGCTCACAAACTCCAATACAATAAAGAACAGGAAGCCAGTACCAACCACACTTTCAATGTAAACTTCAGGAACAATATACATATATTGTCCACAAAATCCTAGTGCCAAAATGCCATTCAAAAGTCATTTATTAATTTCACAGTCATTCTGCTCCTGCTGCTATATCTGATGACAAGAGTAAGAAGAGACAGCACAAGAACTAATGAACCAACCAACCAACTAACTAACTAACTAACTACAACTACGACAGTGTACATTTTTTATACCCAGGAGCTTTTAATGAATAAAAACAAGTACAGTTACAATGTGTCATACAACAGGCCATGATGCCCAGGAGGAAACACTTCATTTAACCTCGGCACTCCAGAAGGGGGGACCGCAGTAGCAAAGTGGTTAAGGTGCTGTGCTACAAATCGGAAGGTCGCTGGATTGATCCCAGCTGGTGTCATTGGATTTTTCATTGACATAAAATCCTTCCGATCGCACTATGGACCTGGGGTCAACTCAGCCTCTAACAGAAATGAGTACCAGGAGCATTTCCTGGGGGTAAAGGCAGCCGGTGCGTAAGGCTGACAACCTTACCACCATCCTGTGCCGTTGTCATGAAATCTGGGAACCTTAACTTCCTGGAACCCTCTGGGCCTGTCCAGGCCTGTAATAGGACTACTTTACCTTTACCATTTACTCCAGAAGGGTGGGTGGTCATTGCCATATCCTGGCTGTTTTATGTCCAGGGAAGATACCTGGTACCCACTGTACAGGAGGCTGGGTGGGCCCCACAGCCAGTCAGGACAAGTAAGGAAAATATTGCCCCCAAGAGGGTTTGAACCCCAGACCATCCAGCCCATTGTGAGTTGGATACTGACTACAGCTCCTACTGCACATCATTAAAAAAATGGTTTCCTGACTATGCATTTCAACCTAATTGTGGCAAGAAGGCACATGGTTAGCTAGTAAGTTCAGAATTTTTTCTGTCCAAATCATGTAACACAACTTAAAAATTACAGACTGCCTGGGGAGAATCTCACATTTCTTTTCCACAAACAGCAGGGAAGTATCTTATGTGACACTTTATTGTGCGCAAAACTTCGAAACCCATGTCAATACGTAACAAAATACACATTACTAAAATGCAACAAGAAGAAGTATATCAGGCGATTACTTCCCAATATCATCCAGCTGAGTGGCAAGTGCAGACAACCTACAGTAGTAACATTTAACCAACTGATCATTGATCATGTGGCATAAAAGCAGGAAATCTATAATATCTAATGTATAAAAAATGAAAAACAGCAGTCCTTTCTTGATTTCTAAAAGCTCCATGCCAAGTATATAACAAGACTGTACAGGCTACAGAAAACAAAGTCCCATGCAACTGAGAAAAAAAAAATCAGTCACTAGTGTACCAAACATACGGTATCCTGTTACAGGCACAACAAAAGTTAAATACAAAGAAAAACAGATATCAAGGCAGAGCTGAAAAAGAAGGGTCTACAGCTTAAAAATTATCAATTAGTCCATAGGCCACCCCAGTTGGCATCTTCTGCTGTAACAGAGACCTTCTTCTGGGGCTCAAGGTGTGATGGAGGTGCAATGAACGCCTCTTAAAGTCTTCTTTATGTGCTGAATTCCTCTATCAAAACTTTTCAGGTGAAATATGACACTGGTTATGACTCTGTGATAGGTGATGTTCAGAACTTGAGTGTAGGTGGTGCACAATGGTACGAGGGTGTTTTCTGCAGAACATCCAGGTTACGTCCCAGTAAGCCAGCACCTTCCACTTTACCAGTACAGTGAAGAACTGTAGTCTGCCATCTTGTGCATACATCTGTTTCTATTACAAATGTGCTGATTAAATGGACACCCCTGACATTTGTCTGGAACTTCTCTGGTTTTTCCTTGAAACAGGGCCAACCACAAACCTGCTACGGACATATCTGAACCTCATGGTAAGTTTCACTGAGGCTATACTGTCATCTGTCACTCAGAATGCTAGACATGACACTGGCTACCCAATCCTTTGGTCACAAAACTTCCCATGTACTCAGTGTTCCACTCCATGATGTAAAAGTGTTTGATGAGTGGAGTGGATAACTGATCATGCCCCCACCATCCTACAAATCTATAACAGGGGAGCCCCATGTAACTATTAGTGAGGTTGATCACAACAGCTATCCAAAACACTGCCTTCTGCCAGAAGAATGAAGCCCAGTCAAAAAAAAAAATTTTTTTAATACTCTATTTTATGTTTGCAGTCCCCCGATACTGCAGGGTCTGTGGGGGTTTACTTCAGCCAGTGTTCAATATATCCTTAGTGAAAGGGTGACGAGTCCAAAGTTTCTGTCAGATATAACTAATTCTGAGATACATGTACTGCAAGGTGACCAGTACCCTTCGCTGCAGCTAGTGGGGTAGAAGGGCAAAAAAAACCATGTAACAAAAATGCACAGTGGAAAGGTGATACCCTAAGAGTCATCAAATGATCCCCTCTGTAGTTGAAACATAAGACAAACTGATGACTAATACACACATTCTAATTATGAAAATTAATGCAGCATATAGTGTGGAAAAAAATCCTTGTTTTCCACATTTTGTCTTCAAGATATTTACACATGTTTAAGTTCAGTATATTTCAACTGAAAACTGTATCCATCCATGCTACCTGCCATACCTGTTTATATAAACTAGTCACCTGTAACTCAGGAAGTATTCAGTGATGTGTATTATGCATGCCATACCCTCAACCAACTCAATGGTGCAGAATTCTGCTTTAGAGTTGCTGTCAAGAACTCCCCACCGTTGTATAAAACCTGAAGGTTCATGTTCACACATGTCTGCCAGCATTGAACCCTTTCCTCAGACATGCGAAATCCAGTCTATACCCTGACAAAGAATGTCCGTAAGATTCAATTCAGTATCGTCCTTCCAACTACATCACTAAGTCGTCTTTCCTTAAACTTTACGACAAAAATTCTGTGTGCATTTATCTCCTCCCCCATCCATGCTACATGTCCTGCTCACCCCATTATATTTGGTGAAGAGTATCAACAAGTTGGCAACAGCTTTAGACCATATGCCACGAAAGTCACCCAACTTATTCTACAGTACCAAAATTACGGACATCTGCTAAAGAGTAATGTGATGTAAAACAGATCTGGAAAGGAAAATCAAACAGCTTCACTACATTTCAGCAAACATGTCAGATGCTTTAGCCAGAAACAACAAAACCTTCCTCCATGCCATGCCCAATAAAGAAACTAAACTATGTGGGAAAGCAATTCAGTCTGGAGTGTATGCAGGTTTACCCCAGGGAATGTTTTTGATCCTCAGCTTCCACCTCTTTATCAGCTGCTTCTTCTCCACTTTCAGCTGCCACATCCTCTGTCACCTCTTCTAGACTGGCAAACCAAACACACACTCAGAAATACCACACCCAAACAGTCCCATCTTTTTCCTGTAAGTGTCGCTTCTGCAACCTTGGTATGTAAGGGTACCATTAACCCATTCTCTATGCACTGCAAAGGTCTAAGAGGAGAAAATCTGCTCTCCATAATTTGTGGGTAGCTAACCCCTTCCTAGTTCTATTCAGCAGGATATTTCTACCAGTAACACCTCTGAATGGCTTCTGTAGCCAAGAACAGTAGTATACATTGTCAGCTGCCCAATGACCAGGAGGTGAACATTTGTCTATGAATATGTTACAAACCATTCAGACCCCAATTCTGGCAATGACAGAAGTGCTTAGACCTGAATATGAAGCTTGATGCAATTCAAATTTATGAAGTCAGTAGCCAATCACTGAACAAAACAGAAAGGCAGAATGTTTTGATTTCAATGCTGTTCACCAATTTCAACACAGATGAAATAAGATCAGCCGTGTTATACGATTGAAGGCCTATCACACAGAAGTAAATGCGGAATGCAGAGACATTCAAAACCATGCTCTTCAAGTGGTTATGCAATTTAGCTATCAGCTGATGAAACAACAATCCAGGAAAAAGTCAACGGTTAGAAGGTGAGCAATGGCCTTGAAGATTATGTATTTCAACCAGTTTCTGATACTGTGTAGTCGTCAGAATAACATATATTATGAACTTTACAAATTCCATCATACCAAAGTTATACTGTTCTGTTCCTATGTGTACTGCCATTCCAAGCTTCCCACATTAACATTAGTTTACGGAATTGTTAACTTTCACTGACGGCTGACTACTAAGAAAGCATGCATTTAAAGTTATGTTTTACATTATCACTGTGTACCAAACTAATGACTAAGTCTGACAGTGTAATCTGAGACTCCAAGACTATCTTCAGTACATTAGTTTACACCCCAGCACATGCTCTATTCTTAAATATGCATTACCATTAACCATTACCCCATGTTATAAGGTCTATCAGAAAGTTCTACAACTGCATAATGGGAGATGAAACAAGAGCTCTTAACACAATGTATCTCTAACAAAGTACAGTCCTAGCTGAACACTGATTACAGAAGTCCTGCCATCTGCTGAAATACAACTGTTAATTATTCTAACACAAAAGAGTTCAATTCCCACACTGAACTTGTATGACGTATGACATTTTCATTAAATCTCTTTTCAAGGTGGTTTTCAATATGGGGAATACAAAAAGTCATTGAGTGCCGAACTCAGTGGCTACAGCTAGTGAAATGTTATGGATAACCATGATTACTAACGGGATAATGGTACCTGGGACAGTACTGTTCTAACTTTTGGGTTTTGCCAGGACTCTCGTAATTTCACGGACTTGAGAAATAACACCGGATGCAACAAACATACTTCAGTCATCATGAATGAGAAGAAACATCAGTGAGCAGCATTTGGCATCTAGAATCTCAATTTGGAACACTTTTATACAGTGCCTTAAACTGAAAGAGAAAAGGAGGGTTTGTTTCTCAAACATATTAGTCTGATTTTCATATTTCTCATTCCATGCAATGAAATGATTTACAAATCAATACAGTACCAACAAATGCACCATTCCACTACAATGTATTTCACTACTAATTAGCTCCTACATGTTTTTGAGTAACTGCCATCATCAAATGTACAGATTATAGTTAAAACTTACAGTGTTAAAATCATTTTAGAACATTTTGAACACTGTGGATTTTAACTACAATTTGTACATCTGATACATGTAAGAACTGTAAGACAATCTTCTTGCTGCAAGTTTTAGTAATGTAGCTGTTAGCTCCCTGATGATAGCAGTGAAGCTGAAACATGTAGGAGCTAGGTGAATAAAGAGAGAGACCAACTTGATGTCACTTGCTTTATTATTTCATTATTTACTGCTCAACATGTTTCAGATGTATTAACGTCCGAAACATGTTGAGCATTAAATAATGAAATATTAAAGCAAGTGACATCAAGTTGGTCTCTCTTTACTCAACTATCAAGATGATGCATGGTCCAATAAACATAAGATGTAGGAGCTAATTAGGAGTGAAATACGTAAGAGTGGAACTGTACATTTGTTGGTACTTTAATGATTTGTAAACACTATTCTGAGTCAAATCTTTATGTAGTTAACAGGGTCGTCACACACAGGACTCCTTAGAATGTGAAACAAATACACATCATTATCAAGCATGTACGGTATACAGTACTTACTAATGAATTCTTTAGAATGTGAAACAAATACACATCATTATCAAGCATGTACGGCATACGGAATTTACTAATGGATTCTTTATCCACTGCCTTACTAATGGTATTAACTTGTTACTTTTTTTCCATCTTCTTAATGGTATCCTATGGATTTCCATCCACTGAAATGCTAATGGTACAGACTGAAATTTCATCCACTGACTTCCTTATGGTACTTGCTGGTTACTTATCCACCTACTTCCTATCAGTTCTGATTGTCTTCCCATCAGCCAACTTCCAAAATCAGCAGACTCAATTTACACGAGCTCTAATTCGAAGGATGTTACTCGAGACATAGCTAAAACTAAGGCTCAAACAAGTGCCACAAACCCCACTACGTACCCATCCTTCTTCTTTGAGTCACCAGGTGTGACAGAAGTGGGGGAGGTAGTATTCTGAGCTCCTCTTTTGTCAGTGTGCCTTGCGGATCTTCCTTTGCGTAAGCGACGGAATGACTCTCTTAATGATTTTTTGAATGACTTGCGCCGTGAAATTGGAGCATCCCCTGCTCCTGACAGATCTGGAACATTAACACAAAGACAATTAGGAAGCAGCTTTGGCTAGGTATTCATTCCACTTACCATGTCCGTCTGCAAAGCAAGAATGGTGGTTACGATAAAATCTATAACAATATATGGTAGAATCCCAAATTGTTTTTGGATTGAAGACTCTCACACTAGGTTTCCCTCCCTCAACCCACCAAAACCCCATACCAATAATCCATAATTTTTCTCAATTCATTTCAGACATGAAAATTTGGTTCCTACACGGTTTTTGAGCCTTGACTTAAAAGTTTGTGGTTACAACTTTGGTGTCTGGGTTACATAAACAAGGTCCCATAAAAAATATAAAGTATATGAAGACTAATATGTAAATTCAGAGTGAACATAATGTTTCTGTAACTGCAATAGTGACTTTCTGTTTGATTTTTTTATGTCTTGTTGACCATGCAACTCAATATAATCGTGTAAAGAAAAACCAACTTGATGCACAGCTTATTCTTAGTATATTTCGTTAACCTCTACGTGTTTCAGGCATATCAAGGCTCATCATCAGGAGGTACAACCATGTGTGTATATAACAATTGGTACTTATTATTCTTTTTAGATGACTATCTGTTGTCCAGGCTGGATTGGAACAATCCAACCAGGATAACAGATGAAATATACTAAGAATAAGTTGTGCATCAAGTTGGTTTTTCTTTGCATTACTTTCTGTTTCATTTTGATGTGAATCCAAAGTAAGATTTTTCTTGATTTAAGGTACACATAGCTTGTCCTCCAGATGTGTCTTAAATGGGGGTTCTATGCTAGTTCGTACTGAAAAACTCTTTTCTGTCAAAATGTTGTACTCATACCAGCAACAGTAAGTATTTGGAAAACATTTCTTCCAGATACGTAGGCTCTGCGAACAGCAAGATTTAAACACTTTTTTTTTCACTAAATGTAACCTATTTCAGGTGTTCAAGTACTCAATCTCTCTGTCTATCATAATTCACATTAGGCATATCACAAGGGTACTACTTAACCCTTTGTCGTGCAGTGAGCCCTTTAAATGGCCGAACGGCCATTAAAGTGGACGTGGAGGTGGGGATTTCATTCCGGTGCCAAAGGGTTAATCCAAAACTGCAAAATATGGAGTGCCATCAAATCTCAGTATGTTGTGCCAAGTGACTGTGGAATGTTAATAACGTAGAAATGCTGACATTCTATCCAAATATGCTCTTTACTAAGTTACTAGTGGAAGATTACCATGGGTTCCAACAAATGTTGGTTATGCATTACCAGCATACAACAAACTACAAACAAATGACAAAACAGAAAGTACAGTGTGAAGGAAGTCTTACAACTAAAGTAACTTCTCCACCAAGCATTACTGCACATTCATGTAGGCTGGAAACAACACCACACTAAAGTAATGCAGCTACAGGTCTCCAATGACACAGGCCTATGACAAATTTTCAAGACAACTATATATTTGTACAGCTTACCGGTCGGGTTGAGAGTACACTTTGTGAGGACACCCTTGTGACGGATATAGTCAAATAATGAGAGGCCGTGTGCTGTACCAGCAGCTACAAGACCCCACTCTGCATGTAGAACAAGGGCTGTAATGGCAGCAGGTGGGTGAAGTTGAAGCAAAGCATGTGGCTGAAATCCTGCAGCCAGTGACAGGGTCCCAACTCGTGGTGTTAGTTGATCATGCCCCTTCCATACAAACCCATCTCGATCTGATACTATGTTCATTGGTGTCACCTGAAAACACCAAAAGCTAATGACAATGACCAAAGGGTTTAAACTTTTTATTTTCGTTGTTACACCGTGCGTGTTGTCGAGTTACTCAATTATTATACCAACTACTGCACATATATAAAATTTACACATTAAAACATTAAAAACGCTCTGACATGTTTTGATCCTAGGACCATCATCAGGGAGCCATATCGTCCTTGCTAAAGTTACACTATAAAAAGTCACATTAATTTCGCTGTACCAGTTACACAACACGGCATGCTGCCACAATACCCAACTGGTAGAGTGAAATTAATGTGAATTTTTATAGTGACTTTAGCAAGGATGATATGGCTCCCTGATGATGGTCCTAGGACCGAAACATGTCGGAGCGTTTTTAATGTTTTAATGTGTATATTTTATAAATTTTATATATATGCAATAGTTGGTATAATAATTGGGTTTAAACTTTATTAGTCAAACAGGACATCCATGTCCCATTAAACGCAACTATTCAGAGAGGAAATGAAAAATGTCATTCCATACGGGCACAGACATGGTCATTTAAAATAAATGACCCCGCTGTCAATGGCTACACTGGGATTTAAGGGCCAGACAATTAAAATAAATACATATACAAATATTATAAAAAGCTAGATAAAAATGGCAGTATTTCTGTGACTAATATCAAAATACACACACAGCATGCTATAAACAGTAAGAACACCAACATAACCACACTTTAACATGAACTAAATGTTTAAAATGTATCTGAAGTCTATGAACATCCTTGGCTTTTTAAAACACTATAAAGCACATGCTGCTATTACTTCATAAAATGATAAACATACTGCAAAAAATGGTTAAACATTTAACTGTAGGTAGGGGTAAGAAGAGAAACACAAAGACTCCGCAAAAAAAGAAGTTCTTACACTTCACGGCAATCTGCCACATTTTCCAGTACATGGCAAATTTACATTTTATTATGCTAATAGCAAGGGTGCATGCAATATGTCTCAACGGTTAAGTCAAGTACCTGAATTTCCCTCTCTACAGTGTCAGAGTTAATTTTGGCAACAATGACAGAGCCTGCAGTCCCAGCAACAGCCAGTGTTCCAGACATAGGGCAGAGAGCAACTTTCTTTACTGCTAATCGAGGGTCATCCGAATAGGGGTCGAATGTTCCAACCTGTTAAATGTAACAATAAATGCAATTACATTCCCCTCATGTGTGCAAACACAAAAAACAGGAAAGAAAGCCATAGCAAAACTTTTAACATTCCAACTTTAAAAACTGTTCTATTAGAAACACTTCAAGATAACATAAGATATTTCTTTGCTTTATGCACCACACTGTGATAGCACAGACGGAGTGTACGTACAGCTCCACACATTCTTAACCTCATTATTAGACAGAGGAATTTTCTATGACCATCTGTACATCTACGGTAATACAATGATTCTACATTTCTGCACTTCGCATTTTCTGCAATTTTATGCACTTTAAGGCTGTCATGGAAGATTAGAGCTATACCTCTACCCACCCTCTGGGCCACACCGGGCCTGTAACGGGATCACTTTACCTTTACCTATTAATTCCTGATATTTGTCCAGTTTTATCTCTTTAACTTGTTTATTTTTATTAATTTCTTTATTGGAATTTCTTATGAAAGGGCCGGATGTATGAAGTAATTGTATTGTTGAAGAATAAGAGACAAACTTGATGTCACTAGTTATTAAGTTTTATTTAACTTCTTCTATGCTCAACATGTTTCAGACACTAATACATCCATCATCAGGAGCCTGCAGCTTTTCTATTGGTCGTGTGTTCTTGTTTTGATGTGTGTTGGAGTTTCGGTGTGGCTGGGTTGGGGTGGTATCCGTGTAGCAGGATGAAGCCTGCTACAATCGAAAAGTCGCAGGCTCCTGATGATGGATGTATTAATGTCCAAAACATGTTGAGCATGGAAGTGAAATAAAACTTAATAACTAGTGATATCAAGTTGGTCTCTTATTCTTCAACAATCCATTGAATTAATTAACTTTAATGACATCTATGTACAGTAAAATCTACATTAAGTATTATGACTTACTGACTGTGTTTTATTTATATATTTTTATACATAATTTTTCAAGGCTGCTGATTTCTGGCATGTAACAGCATGTAGTCTTTAGATAGTTACCCATGTTTCTGAGAAACAAAGACTCCATAGCATCACATCCCCCAAGTCCAGATTTAATCTTGTAAATAAAACTAACTTGGTGCACAGTTTATTCTTAGTATATTTCGTAAACCTCTGCGTGTTTCGGACCTCTCCAGGTCCATCATCACGAACAACTGTATTTATGCTACACTTGGTACTTGTTAGTCTTTATAGCTGTCTGGTATGCAGGATAGAATTCATCCTGCATAACAGACAGTCATCCACACAGAATAACAAGTACCAAGTGTAGCATAAATACAGTTGTTCCTCCTGGTGATGGACCTGGAAAGGTCCGAAACATGTAGAGCTTTACGACATATACTAAGAATAAATTGTGCATGAAGCTGATTTTATTTACAAGATTATATAGCGATGCACGGTCAACAAAACACAAAAAATCCAGATTTAACGTTCACCGCTGTGCCAACTTCAAATTTCAAATTTAGGAGCTATTTTCCTGGCACAGGCTCTAAACTCCACACCAGAAAACCCTGTAATCAAGGACGTGTAACACAAACAACAGTGGTTTCAAAGTACTTAAATCTACCCTTATATGAAGGACATCTTGAGAGGACCTCACAACACATTCCACTCTGAAATCTGACAGCACTGATGTTTATGCAATTCCCTGACAAAAATAGCAACAAACCTTCCTGAATGGTGGCCACTCATCTTCCTCTTCATCAACAGCTCCATTACTACCCTCATGATGAGCTATCTCATCACTGCTGAACAACTGAGCAGAACCAAATTTATAAAGAGGCTGAAGTGCTATTCCACTTGCATCCCAAAATCTAACAGTACCATCCTCATGACCAGTTAGCAGTAGTTCCAGATACGCCTTCTCTCCTTCCTCCATTGTCTCACCAAGAATTTTACCGCCAGTTATTGGCCATTCCTGTAAGAAATGTGAAACAATGCTAAGACTGTATATGCGTGCAGAAACGGAAAGCTACAAGGACTGTTAACGGAAACAAAATCCAGACATAATGGTCATTAAACTGTTACAAAAAAGGGTCATAAAATGAAAAACTAAATCAAACATAAAATTTATTTCTAAATAAGGCTTAATGTCTTACTAGTAACAAACATGCCAGTATTCAGAAGAAATGTTTATAATATGTATTAGCATGTTAACATTCAAATGCCAACAGTAAAACTTGAAAATGAAAATTCAATTTGTTCTAAAATTTACAAACATTTTGCACGGGATGAAAAGATAATTTGTTTAGATTCAACATTTACAATATGACAATCACACTGACTCCAGTCAATTTCATAAGCTTAGAAACTTAGCTTCAGAGACTGAAGGCCACTATCTTGCATAAGCAAAAAAGATAAAGAATATTTCCTCTACATAAAATGCCCATTAGCCCTTTGGTGCTTAACATGTGGTAAACCTGGTATGCACAGTAATGCTCAAAACGCCAAACATCAGATACAGACAAAGCCCATTTAATGCCCTTCCTTATGCCCCTCTCATTTCAATTCCAGGTTCCTGCACATCACACAGGGCATTTAATTCCAGCGCCAAAGGTTTAAATGTTACTCCCTCCACCGGCACCATCAAGAAAAAGTGAATCTGCAAGACAAAAGAACAAACCAAACACAATAAATATTTACATTATACAACGTACTTAATTTGTTACTGAACTTACTCTATCAGAGTAGAGGTTTTGTGTCTGCCTCTTGCCAGCTAACACAATACTGTTCCACAGGTCCTGAGGTACTCGTGACACATGCTGTGAGCATGTCACTGCACTGGCATGTAGGGAAACCAAGTATGGCAGTGACAACATGCGCCATTCATCAGACAGTAAGTCAATGGCCATCAGCTCCTCTTCAAGAAGAACAATCAGAGCTTCTGGCTCATCAAATTCTACATCAGGAAAATGTAAATTTATTACGAACAAAAATTATGAAACTCAATGAAAACATGCTTACGGTTTGACAGACCAAAAGCATGAACATGTAAGTATCAAAATTGCTGGGTTAGAATTCTAATGTCCAACAGCAAAACAATTCCAGAGGCTGAACAAGGCTCATTTTACTATATATATCAACTACAAAACAGCGAATGATTCTGAAATTCAGGAAATCATATCATGATGAAATTTCACAGGCGAGTTCATAGAAATCTGCAAATCTGGCTTATGTCCACAATAAGAACACTTGCACCATTCATGTTTCCCCATTTGATACATCAAGTGAATGTAACAGTCCAATGTATGATTCTGTTAAAATCTGCTAAAATAAAATACCAACATTTCCACACATGGTCATAGATGGTACGGGCATGTACCACAATATTTATAAACAGAATTGCAACACATTCCCTTGGGGGCAAAATAATTGTAATATCAACAACAGTAACTGCATTAGATGAAATACCCACCCCTGTCATCCGGATCAATAGCCACTGTGAAAAAATCAATGACTTTCGAGGTGAAATCGAACACAACATGGCGCTTGCCATGCTGGACAGTAATTGTGTGGCGGTCACTGTAGCTGGCACGGGGCATACCACCAGCAAACACAATGTAGTCATCTCTAAAACACAAGTAAGTCACTGTAACAGCTAAAATCCTGCAATTCTGGGACTGGAAAAAAAGAACAACCCGCTGGCAGACATTCATTATGACATTCACCTTAAATATGAATGTAATTTTTTTTTTAATTGTCCATGCACTTTCTTGTATAAAACAATAACAAAAACAAGTGTGTAATGATTGTCAGGCGCATTCACGAAAGTGTGAAAAGAAACTATTAGCTTCGTTGTGTCAGGCCGTATCTGTATGTCTGATTGTCTGCATAGAAAAACTCAGCTCCCATTGGGTGTATTTCCATGAAATTTTTTTCAAAAATCTGTCAAGGAAAATCAAGTTTCATTAAAATCTGACAAGCATAACAGGTACTTGACATGATTACATGAAGACTGGTGTAAATTCAAAAAAATTTCTTGCTGAATTCTTCTTAGAATGAGAGAATTTTCAGACAAAATTTTAGAGAAAATCAAAACACACATTTTATGGTCAATAACCTCTGCATGAAAACTGTGCCATTTACAAGATAATATGGAATATGTTATGGCCTGACATGCCCACATATAACATGTAATACTTACTTACTTACTCCATGGTACAGAGCCCTTCTTGAGATGCTAACTGGTTTGCAGCTAGTCAAGAAATTCCCCGCATTTCACAGAACCCGAAGGTTCATTACCGCACTCACAAGCGTCCGCCACCTGTCTCTATCCTGGGCCAGCCCAATCCAGTCCATATA
>Ga0123352_10009740_pt1 | contig 15057 bp, 7 predicted proteins | sample TergutLab28metaG_FD_89700 | JGI IMG/M metagenome (GOLD analysis project Ga0123352, IMG submission 89700) | Labiotermes labralis P1 segment gut microbial communities from Petit-Saut dam, French Guiana - Lab288 P1 | ecosystem: Host-associated > Arthropoda: Insects > Digestive system > Gut ... | reverse complement strand
TTGGGGCCTATTGAAGGGAAAAGTGTACAAAAATACACCCCGCACAATCGAACAACTCAAAGACGCTATACGCCAAGAGATTCAAGCCGTCAACGTCGACACTGGGAAAAGTATTCCAGAATTTGAAGAAACGCATTCAAGTGTGCTTGGATGTGAAAGGAGATCAGTTTCAGCATCGATTATGAACAGGTCCTGTTTTGCATCGTTCCCGGTATGTGTTTATAAAATTTCAAGTCATTATCTCAATACATAATTTTTTATAAACAATAGTTTGGGGCCTCTAGCGAGAGACTCTCCCTGTAGATCTCCAAATCGTCTAATTTCTTCAGGGTTTTGACTGATGTTTCCTGATAGTTTCTTGCCTTTCCTATGTTTCCTACATATTCGGAATATCTCACTCCGTCGCTTTACATCAGATAATATATTATAAATCATAAAAATTGTGTATTTTTTCAGTATCCTGTTTCTGTTTGGCGAAGGACTCTATGCAACACCCTGCCCTCTTGCACAATTACCTTTTGTTCGTCTCTTAACGTAAGACACAACGACAGGGAATTATGCAAATTTGAAACTCTAGAAGATCGTACATCAGGAATGATTCATGATTCAGCTCCACAGAAGTGCGCCGTCATTTGTGATTGAAATATGTGGAATAAGGAGCATTTAGAAAATTCGTGGCTGCTAAGAAATTCTGTTTGAGACATTTTTTAAATAAATACGCACAAACATTTATTATACGAGTGAATTCTGAAGCATAATGATGAAAGGTTTAACAACAGAGCTTGAATTTCCAAGACCTCCAATCGCATCTACTCTCTAGTTCCATATTTCACGCCGTGGTGTCTATGTAATCAAAGGATGAAATATTTTACATAATCCAGATGTCTCAAATTTGTTCTTTCACGCAGTCTATAAATTCCCTCTTCGAAATTATGTGTTTTATTCTTTTTGATCAATAAAAAGAACATGGCGAGGCACAGAGCACACACAGAAAGAACAAAATATGCGTATAATACTGTAATAGGCTACGACCAAATCCATTTACTCTTACTTGGATCTCAAATAAGCGAGTTGTGATTATGTGAAATAAATTCATCTTCCTCTGAATGGGGAGCATAATTGAGTTCCTGTAAAATACTGCGGAAGATCTATGGGCCGATCCAAGAGGGGGATATCTGGAGAATTAGAAATAATGAAGAATTGAATAGATCCATAAACGGGGAGGATATTGTGAAATTTATAAAAACTCAAAGAATAAGATGGCTGGGACATGTAAAGAGAATTGAAGAGGGAGTGATTCCAAGAAACATGATGGAAAGAAGACTGTTTATAGGAAGTAGAAGAGGAAGACATAGTTTGAGATGGATGGATGATGTGGTAGCAGACCTGAAAGTAATGAAGATAAAGCAGCCGATGGAGAAGATGAAAGATGGAGAGAAATTAAGACTGATTGTTGAGGAGGCCAAGGCTCACCCAGGGATGTAGAGCTGAGAGAAGGGAAGGAAGGAATAGAATTCCTGTAACTTCTGTTGTCCAGCAGATGTGGTAAATTTCTTGATCAATTGCTCTAATGTGGGATTGTCATGGAGCACTCTGCTTCTCGACATACAGTTTGTCGCTCGCAGCCTACGGAGTGCTAAATGTATGCTTGTTACAACCTGCTTGATTTAGTTGTCCCAGCAGTAGGTAGAGTTTTCTCATATACCTTCGTCATTCCCGCGCTGTTTTAAGATTACCATGAGAAAAACGCACATCTTGTGACAGGACGCACATTCAACTGGGTGTTACGTTCTCTGGTGTTAGAGGTGTTGGACAACCGACACCAAGTTTCAAACAGTTGGTTCAATTCCAAATTTTATATAAGTGCATTAGTTGGTGTAATAATTGAGTAACTCGACAACATGCACGGTGTAACAATAAAAATAGAAGTATATTATATTCCAAGCCTGAGGCTTCGGCTTTCTTACAGCAGAAACAATCCTTAATTTCTTCATTCTCATTAGCCTTAATACATCAGGAGTTTAGACGACGTTGCTTTTGCGTCAGAAATCCCACTGCATAGCCAGTTTGCTACTTTACATCAGCAGAAAGACGTTTAGCACAAGCTGCGAGCAATTTTGGTCAGTCGCTGTAACTATCTATCTTTTTCTAATAGAATAAGTTCTTAGTCACCGCGGAAGTCCTAATTACTAATATTATATTCGAATTACATTATTTTAAGATAGTTATCACGCCACAGAGCAGACAGAAAAGCAATAAGATAAAACTAAAGTATTAACACTTTTGCTCTTCCTTTCAGAGGTGTTACTAAGCTTCGGGCGTATTGTTCTGCATAATGAGAAACAGAGCACATAGTAAACGCATTAGACGAGCGACAGCCTCTGCATTAAGGTGTGTTATTGCGATTTTACGTCTTAATTTTACAAAGGAACTGTTACGAAATCAAAATCAGAGCTACATTATAATACTACGGCACGAAGACGGTCGTTTAAATACGTTTAAAAAATAGAGGTGCTTTGAACGAAAAACAACATGTCAGATTCACAACCAAATTAGTAGAAATATATATATATATATTACTAACCGGTCAACTTTCCTTCTTTTTCAAAAAAAAAAAAAGGCCATTAGTCAAGATAAGTTCATGGCTTAATTCACTGAGACTTTGTTTCAGCTCGTAGTCACGATTAAGGAAATGTCCACCTTTGTTTCTGCTGTTCCATGTCTGTTCTGCACAGCTACTGAAGAATCGGGGACAACCATAACTACGAAAGAAATAATAAATAAAAACTGCACGTCACACAGAAATACGGTATTTGTTCCTCTTTATTGGAAGCTCTCTGAATTCGTTTTCGTGTTGACCTAAACAGTGTTGTGCAAATCGTGAATATAAACCATAATTCTGTCACTTGTCCTGTTTGTGCTTCACTATAATCCCTTACTTTCAAGCAGCATTACAAATTTCAACATTCTATTAAAAAAAAGGAAGTGACAGGATTTATTGGTCCTTATTACATAATGACAAACTTCATTATATATATATATATACATATATATATATATATATATATATGAAAATAAAGAAACAAGGAATAAGTTAATGAGTGAGAAAAATGAGTTCCCGACTGTATATTTAATATAAGATAATGATAGGACTCGCCGACAGGCAATTCAGTTAAAGACATGAGACAACCAAAACGCTGAAACACATTAAATTCAAAGTATATGATAGAGAATGAGGCCAAAAGAATCTCTTTGTTATCACAGAATCTAGTGACAACTCGGAAACATCAAAGATAGGGTTTAAAAAAGCTTTACAACCCTAGCAAAACCAAATGTTTGGACAATGACCCCAAAACACAGAAGGGTAACAATCAGACAATTCGTATCAATGTCACACACACACACACACACACACACACACACACACACACAAACGTGTAAGCAAAGTGTTCAATGCTTGTCACAGCGATATCTGAGACCATGCATCACACTATGGAGGTATCTGAGGGTCGTCGTGGTAAAGATCCACTTATGCTAGACCCTGAAACAGATTATATGTCCAGCTTTATACCCCTCGCCGTAACTGCTGGCTTAAGAGACGCTGAATGGACGCTGAGGGGAAGAGATCGCTGTCCCTGCCACAGTGGAACACACAGTGAGTTCAGCAGCCCTTCACACAGGTCAGTAACTTCTGTACTTCGTGTGTCGTAATTCATCCCGTTAGTATGATGATGATGTACTGTAAACATACTAAAATCATTACCTAAACATAAAATTAGATTAAGCCGTTCCTTCGCCGAACACTGTGCTGTAAAATAAAGGGAGGCTTATTCCTAAATTTTACGTTATATCTGTGTTTCCCAACTTTTTTCGTGTAGTAAACCCTGAAATAATTATTTTCTTATCCCAAGGAACCCCCACCTGTAAGAACGTTTACTGACGCGAAAACAAAGGGGCAGTTGGCAGCGCACAGAGATTGAAACACAAAGCGTTAAGTTCACCGCATAACATGACATGAAGGTACAGAGTGGGGGTAGATGTAGAGCTCTAATGTTTGTTTAACAACGGCGCTAGATAGCGGTGGGGTGGCCAATGCCACGCCAGGGCCGCCTTACCCCAAAGAAAGACTCGGTAGCCATTGTAAGGGAGGCTGTGTGGGACTCAGGGAAGGTCTGGACGGTTGCAGAAAATCTCGATCCCCATACCGTCCAACCCGTAGCGAATGGCTATACTTACTACATTATCCCGGCCTATTCACGGAAATTACCCCCAAATTAACGACATGTAGCAGAGTCTTTCCTGAGAAGCTAAAAGTTCCTTAGCTAGGTACGAGATTCTTGAGTACTATTTTATGGGACCCGAAGGTGTATTACCTCATTCACAAGTGCCTGCTACCTGTCCGTATCCTGAGCTAAATGAATTGAGTCCTTGCCTCCCCATCCCACTGCTCGAAGTTCCTTTTTAGTATTATCCTCCCATCTATGCTTAGTCCTTCCAAGTGGTCTCCTTCCCTCAGGTTTTCCCGCCAGAACCCTGTATTCGCCTCTCCTGTTCCCCATACGTGCCACATTCCCTGCCCTCTCAAGCTTCTTGATTCGATCACCCGGCGGAGATTACCAGCACTGGAGATAACTCCAGTGCTGGTAATTGCTGGACAGAAAATTTCCGCCTTATTTCGAGTTCCATATGAATTTTTGGGTACTTAAATGTTTTATGTATTTATTCTAAGATCCCTTGCGGAACGCCTACCGCTGTTCTACGAAACATTGCTCTAGATTGGGGGGGGGGGGGGGAGTATTTTTTTTCGTGTTCATGTTAAGGCCTGTTCCAGTTTTGTAGGGAACCACAGGTTCTGTTGTGTTCTGAATGTTGCAGAGAAGACGAAACCCCCAACACAAGTTCCAGCAAATTAAACTCACTCATTCAACTTGCAATTTCGCACTACTCGAACTAAAAAATAACAGACACGTTCTACGCAAAACGACTTAGTTTTAGTCTCCCAGTACCATCACGTTTCTATATCCAACTGCTCTGGTTTTGTACAGCTTGCGGCCAGGTTCTGCGCCTTCCAATCGCGCGACCTTTCTTCCTCCGCAACTGGTCCAGACCAAACACTGCCCGGACGACAATCACCACTGTCTCGCTCACTTCTCATTGTTCTTTTGTTTGTTGTCAGCAGTGTACTGACCAGTTTGTCAGGCGAAGGCCAACTGCGTTCAGGTGACGTCATTAGAGAACTCTTTTTATTTGTCAATAACTTTATTCTGAAATGCAAGATATCGGCAGACATATTAAACTGACGTGACAGAAATCCAAGTTTTAAATAAGAAAGAGAATATCTGTCGTAAATACTTGTGGTACGACGAACTTGGAATAATAAAAGCATAGAAATGTTTAGTTCCGACAATGCGATTTACAAAGCCAACTCGGTTCATGGATGTTCAGAAAACCTGTCGCTCTTAGACTTCTATACAAAGTCAAAAAAAAAATCCATATGTTAAAGAGACCATGTGCTTCCGCCCGTCTGCGACTAAATCTCTCGTCGGATTTTCATGAAATACTCTCTCGAGTTCCTTATAACACGGTGTTGGGCAAGCATGAGCCCTGTGCTAAACGGATTAATGACAGGCGTACTTTATTTAGGGCTTAAATACATTTATAACCATAGTTTCCATATTTATTTATCGATTTGTGTGATTTTTTTTGGCACAGACTATTTTCAAAACATGCTGTTCAGCAAATATGATTTTTCTAGTAATCAGTGCAGCCAAAAATCTATAATTTACTTGTAAGCGTTTATGAAATTTGCAATTTTGTTTTCTACATTTTCATCCGATTTGGAAAGCCCTCATTACAGGATAAGTTTACAAAACTTCACTGAGTAAATTTCATTCGCACTGGCGTAGGGCATGCGGTTCTTTCCTGATGACCGTAAACGAAATTGCATTTAAGCTTCTACCATGAAACTCTACGACGTTTTATAAGCATATGACTTCTTGGTAAAGTCAGTGTACTGAAATTACATAGTAGAGATTTTGCAGTTTTATTGTGAGAAGCAACTGAAACTGTCGGCGAAAATTAGCGTCTTCTAAATGTATAAGAGTAAGATACTGTGCTGTGTAAAATGCAAACGGCCGAAAAAGCTATCCGGAAACGATAGAATTAACATTTCCAAGTTGCATTGTCGGAGTGATCTGAATAATTTTAATCCATCTAGAATATATTGCCAATGAAATAATGTTCATCCATCTGGAGTAAAGTAACACAACATTACAAGTCATTTTGGTTTCAGGTGGTACTTTCAAAATTATTAACTCTGGGCAAATGACCAACTTGATGCACAATTATAAAACGTTTATTATTATAATCCTCTATATGTTTCGAGCAACACTGTGCTCATCATCAGGAGGTCCAATTGTATTAATACAGCATCTGGTATAGTACTCTCTGTAAGTGACCGTCCGGTGTGCAACCTGCCCACTGGACGGTCACTTACAGAGAGTACTATACCAGATGCTGTATTAATACAATTCGACCTCCTGATGATGAGCACAGTGTTGCTCGAAACATGTACAGGATTAAAATAATAAACGTTTTATATAACGTAATTGTGCATCAATTTGGTCACGTACCCAGAGTTATACCAGGATGCACGGTCAGCAAAACATAACATTTCAAAATTATATTTAATATAATCGCGAAATATATTGCAAGCTTGGTTAGTCGCAGCTAATCTTCGTAAGTTTTAAAACGCGCGAAGCATGAGGACTTTTACAAATCACGCTTATTCTGGATTCTCCTGTATCTCTTGTTCCAGCCGGTGGTGACAGCGTGCTGATATAGAATAAGAGGCTTCTTACATATTTTGTCTAATTACGAGCACCAAGAGAAAAGAGACACATAATTTAAACAAAACAAGAAGTGAAAAGATTAATACACACGATAGGCAGCAAGGCAAAAGTGATATCTCAAAAGCAGTTAAGCGTAGTTAACTGACACTCTGGCTTAAAGATTATATGACATAACTTTTTAAAAACGTTCAACTAATCTCCGTCTTCATTTATTATTCTGCTCCCTAATCTTCATCTTCAAATTTCGCTCACTTTTGCACACATTCATACCACGCTTATAAATTTCACTTCATCGGAATACATTTCGGCATACCCATGTTTCCTAAAGTTGTAGTTGTGTCTGTTCAAGCTATGAGCTATCAGTCAATAATATTGGAAACGTTCAGGCGTACTGTCATAAATTCGACGGCGAAAGTCTCATCTTGAGGGTTATTATACCCAACGGTCTGCACGCCCGATATTCAGTGTCCAGTCCCACGTGGTGGATAAAATGTATTACTAATTACTATCAGGTCCATTTACAGCGCTGAAAACCACTACCAATTCAAGTAAAAGGGGTAGGACTAAGTTGGCGTAGTTGAGGTACTGGCTAGTCGTGAGTCAGTGTCATTGAGGTTTTCTTCACTGATATAAAAATCCAATCAAACACAGCGGCTTGCAAAGGTAAATGTTACGTGATATCTATGGTAATAAATCACTTTCAGTCTGGGTCAAACTGTTCTTGCGGCGTTTCATAGACACAAGAAGTGGTTGCGATACCGTCCATAGACGGAACAGAATTCACATGCACACAACTATGCAACACTGAATTTATCAATTTTAAATTAGTCTATCGGAACAACGAAAGGGTATTTAATTAATGACGCGTGAATACACGACCACGCCCTAATGATACTTCTTCTTGTTAGCTCAGCTTACAATTCACTGAACGTAAACGTTACGCTTAGAAGCGGAGTGCCGCGATCAGAATCCACTCACTTCACAATTAAATTTGTATGCAAAGTCGCGTTGCAACGCGAAGTCAAGCGTTGCTTGGGCGATAAAGACGCGCAGCATGTAGCACATCTTTAAAACAATGAGTTCTGTTCGGTCAATCAGGAGTGAGATATATGGAATTTATTGACCATACAAACATTTCTTCTGTGCATAAATTCCTTCTTATTGTATGTCAGAAAGCGAATATGGAAGTGCATGTAATGGTCTAGTTCCAGTTGAGTGGGACTATGACTAAAACACTGTCACCAATTTCGGCTGTCAGTTCTAATTTCGAAGAACTGAAATGTGAATTTTAAAACTGCTCTCATTCTCTGTGGTAGCAATTTAAATGCTGACTGTGACATGAAAGAGGAGGAGACACATAACAGCGATCCTGTATCTCCTTCAAACTCACAGTCATCATATGTTTAAAGCTATTTAGGAGATCAAAGCCATAACAACAAAACGAATGGAGGGTCGAGACAGTATGTGTGCAACAATAAACAGGACTTGCTAAGCTATATAAAACCAGAGTGCAAGCGAATACTCCAAACTGACAAAATCATAAGGAATTCCAAACGTATTTTCTGCAGGTTTCTAAACTGAATGGCCTTGATATTCACTAATTGTAGATAACAGCAATATATTAATATTATTACTATTAATATCGATTATGATAATTGAGTTGAAGTAAAGTATGCTGGAAATCATCGAAAAGTGTACAGAAGCGAAGTCAAGTTAAGTGAATATCAAAAGTGAAGTGAAAAGTCTAAAGTGAAGTGAAAAGTTATCCAATATAAAGTGCAGCGAAGTGAAATAAAGTGAAGTGAAGTGAACGAAGCAAAGGGAAGTGGAATGAGGTGAAGTGAAGTGCAGTATACGGAAAGGGGGGGGACGAGTCTTAATGGAAAAGGTTTATAGGGTCGTAAGTGATGAGAAGTGAAGGACTGGGGTGAAATCGTGAGTGAATTAATGATTGGAAAAAAAAATTACAAGAAACTGTACCCAGTACAAACTTACTTGAGTGTTTTTACCTTTTGTACATGTTGTATTCTAATTTGTCTCGCATGTATTGTCGCTAGTTTTAAGTTGTCTTGTGTGTAATTGTTGTTGGATGGCCGTGTGTATTGTTGTAGATGTCTTGTGTGGGTGTTGTTATCTTATGTGTATTTGTTGTACTGTGTGTGCATTGCTGTATTTTTTCTTTCGATGCCGGACTGCTGGCTAGAAGTCAGTATTCGGTAGGTCCTGCGACAGGCCACCTCGACACAGGTTTTCCTTGGTTTCCCCGTGTCTATAAGCAAATGCTCAGACGGTTCCCAAGATTCCAAGTTGCCACTACATGCTTCTCATGTAGCCCTCCCGACTTAAATTCAGTAGTAACCGATTTCACGTTCTGTATACATGTAAAATAACCACGGCCACCGGGTGACAACCCAACTGCAGTTAATAATAATAATAATAATAATTATTATTATTATTATTATTATTATTATTATTATAAAGGTAAAGCGGTCCCTTTACAGGCCTGGGGTGGTCCAGAGGGCTCCAGGAAGTTAAGGTTCCCAGATTTCATGACAACGGCCCAAGATGGTGGTAAGGTTGTCACCCTTACGCATCAGCCACCTTATTCTTCTGGTATTCATTTCTCTCGGAGGCTGAGTCGACCCCAGTTCCATTGTGCGATCGGAAGGATTATGTCAATGAAAAATTCCAATGACACCAGAAGAGCGCAGCTATCATCTTCTTGGATGCGGACACTTGAAATTATGCACAGAAAAAGATTTCATATGAGATCTTCGCTTTTCTGGGACGTTACGCAGCGTTGATTGGTAGTCAGTTACCGACGTTTCGGGACAACCTATCGGTCCCATCTTCAAGGGCGAAGCATTAAAGCTTGACCCTTGAAGATGGGACAGAAAGTTTGGCCCGAAACGTCGGCAACTGGCTACCAATAAGGGCTGCGTAAGGTTCCAGAAGGGCGATATCTCATTTACAATGCACCGGAACCTTCAAATAATGCAGAGAAGAATTCGTAAGCAGAACATTTAGCACAAATGGGAAAGATGCAAAATTGTTACAAAATTTTCCAGCAAAACTTCTGTGGACATGGTAACGGAATTTCGGGTTCCGAAAACTCCAGCAGCTGAGAAATTAATTGCTTCTCAAGACGAAAGTGTTCCACGGAGTTACTTACCTCTCACTTCCACCATTATAATATTTCTCCCTGTCTTCAATATTTTTCTTTGTTTCCCGTTCTATTTACGGATGTTGCTCTGTATCAATGTGCACAATCTTTAATAACGAAAGCAACAGCAGGGCATCGTTAAATTACATCACTGAGGCAGCCAGACTGAATATGTGCACTGTACGAAAACCTCAACTCTGGCTGATAAAAATATGGAGGTGTTAGTGCCATGTTATTGTCAGTAATAAATGTCAAAAATAAAAAAGGACTATAATTAGATTTAAATAAACGTGGAGTTCCATTACGCTTGTTAACGAGCGGTTCGTTATAACGTTGTGCCATGGGCTGGATAATATATGTTATTTCACATTGTTATTTATTGCAAGTTGTCCCAGAGACACGATTTCAGCCAGATTCGATCAACGATCAGATGCCAGAACGTTATTTTCGCTTTCCTGTTATTGTCAAATCAAAACAGAAGCCGTTGGAGAGGGCATGTCAGATAATGTACACTGCGCCCAGCTGTCGCCTCGCCAAGTGGCCCAATTGGTCCTACTTACATCACATCAACTTGGACCACCCTGCAAACTAGAACTCGTTATCTGGACTCTAGCAGTAGTAATGCTAGACGATATTATTTCGCATACTTTGCTTCGAACACGTGTTAAACGGTCAGCGATCCCTTTGAAATTGAAAATAGAAGATTTCGAATTTTTTTACGTGTTGTAGTGCGGTTTAGCACTGTGTGTGTGTGTGTGTGTGTGTGTGTGTGTGTGTGTGTGTGTGTGTGTGTGTAATGAAATAGCGCGGGCAACGGGTTTTGCAACCTACTTAGCTATATTGCGATAAAATCAAGATCATGCCATAGTCAGGAATTGGAAGGATAGAGGGTCGCGTTTCAATGTTGGAACTGGGTATTAAATTGCTTTGTTATCGCTTAGACAGTCATTTGTTTCGAAGCCCAGCTTGGCCTCCAAATCAGTCACTTGTCTAAAGGTCCACGCTCGGCTTTGGAAGCCCCTCTCCTCCCCAACCCGAAGAAAAAGAACGTAAGAATTCTGTATGTGGAACAAGTCCGATACCGTAGGTGATGAGCTCCATAACAGCATTTTTATCAGAAATTAGCTAAGTGCTCGTGGCCAACAAAAATAACCGAGTACTTTTCCCTCTCTGATGCATGAATAAGAAACAAGCACTGAAAGACTAATGGTCTTGGCAGTCAAAATTCAGGTCTTCAAAGTTTAGCAAATGTTCCCGTACAATAACTGAGGGACTTCCACGTCTTTTCACTTAATTGCAAGTATCGCTTAAAAACAACATTTGTCGTCATTTCACTTAATTTCAATTATCTCTTAAGAAACAACATTTGTCGTCACTTCACTTAATTGCAAGTATCTCTTAAGAAACAACATTTGTCATTTCACTTAATTGCAAGTATCTCTTAAGAAACAACATTTGTCGTCACTTCACTTAATTTCAAGTATCTCTTAAGAAACAACATTTGTCGTCACTTCACTTAATTGCAAGTATCTCTTAAGAAACAACATTTGTCGTCATTTCACTTAATTGCAAGTATCTCTTAAGAAACAACATTTGTCGTCATTTCACTTAATTGCAAGTATCTCTTAAGAAACAACATTTGTCGTCACTTCACTTAATTGCAAGTATCTCTTAAGAAACATCATTTGTCGTCACTTCACTTAATTTCAAGTATCTCTTAAGAAACAACATTTGTCGTCACTTCACTTAATTGCAAGTATCTCTTAAGAAACAGCATTTGTCGTCACTTCACTTAATTGCAAGTATCTCTTAAGAAACAATATTTGTCTTCACTTCACTTAATTGCAAATATTTCTTAAGAACCAATTTTTTTTTTAATTTCACAGAGACAACTTTTGAATCAACACGTTCATTTGGGTGACAATTATGTATTTACACACCTTCATACCGAGGCTGGAGCAAGCCTCTTTTATTGTGTCACCGAGAAATAAAGAACCTTCTTGTAAAGTTAAGTTTAAATAGCAAAGTCGTCTTTCTGCAAGCCACGAAGTCACAGGGAAGAAACAGATTTACAGGTCTGTTCATATCATCCTCCGCTCTAGACGGAGATTACTTGTCGCATTCACGCTACGGCCACTTTACCCCCAAGGGAAGACAGCCGTTACACATTGATAAAGGGCTGGGTTGGTCCCACAGTCGGTCTGCATGCTCTCGTGGAAAAGAAAATCCCTTGTTCTGCCGGGAATCGATCCCCGAAAAATCAAGTTTATGCACGTAATATTTATTTCCCCAAGCCATATATAAGGTTATCACGGTGTCACATCCCGGAAGAAGGTATTATTTATTAATTCCGTTAATACTTCATAGAAATTCCGTTAATACTTCACAGAAATCAAACTGCGTCTCCATTACACAGACGTAATTGTTAACGCTTTTTGGAAAAATAAACAATCTAGCAAATAAAATAAATAACAACAGAGACGAAAGAAAATAACACTTGCCGAGAGGTTGGCATCATTTAATATCATAAATGTCCTAAAAATATTTGTGAATATTAGTAAATTGCTTCAAGAATTGACAGCGTACCGCGCAGTAATAGGCAGCGTGGATCCCGTAACGTACAGTGTTTTCTTGATTAAAGAAAACTGGCTAAACACAGACATCAGTTGGTCATATTTTTTAGATACTGATAGCAGAAAGAAATTTGCATTTTTTCAACGTGCTAGTTATCTGACACCAGTTTGGCGGCAGCTACGATCGCAGAAACGGGTTTTCTAGAGCTCCTGATTTTGGGAATAAACAAAATCAGCATCAGCCTCTCTAAAAATCAAGTTCTTCAGCAGGAACCTGTTTCTGGTATGTGGTTTCCAAATTTACAATATTATCACCTAACATGGCGCAATATTTTCCGGTATTATAATGGACATACATTATTCTAATGATATGCGGGGTATAGATGAAATAAAGCACGAAGAAATTGGCGGCTTCTACACTCAAGCAGGGTACACGTCCCTGCTTTTAGAATCGTCAAACAAAACCATGAATTTATCATACGCGTGCGTCTAAACTTCTAACGTTAAAAAAAAAAACAACCTTCGAATACATCTCAGTCCCTACATCCCCCATTGCTCTGACTGTCTACTTGCAGAGAATGAGGTACTTTCGGACTTGACTCTATGGGGTATTCCCCGGGATGCTAAAGGTTATACGCCGACTTAATTTGTCGACCCAGATACGTTCCATGCACTTCCACACCCATGTACATCCTAACTACATTACGTACTAAGTATCCGAAAGAGTCGGTAAAAGGTAGCAAGACTTATAAAAAATTCGAGCAACAACATGAAATTAGCAGAAACCTCTTAGAACTCTCAACACTCAATGAAAAGTATTAAAAACAATCTTGATTTTAAGCTTTCGCCGTGTTCTATATGTAATGTGTTTCCTTTTGGATAATTCCCCGGCGTCTGAGTTCTAATAGCCGACGTTTCGGAACACTATCAGTTCCATCTTAATAGGCAGGTGGATGAAGTATGCTTCATCCACCTGCCTATGAAGATGGAACTGATAGTGTTCCGAAACGACGGCTATTAGAACTCAGACGCCGGGGAATTACCCAAAAGAAAACACATTACATGTTAAAAACACTCTTCGGAAGGTCCTGCAAATGGGTAGTTCGATGCGATTTTTCCGTGCTTTTATTCGGTCCTAGAGAACATGATGAGCTGGTAACCAAATTCCATGACACGCTGCATGTTTCTGCAGACGCTACCAAACATCCCTTCAAAGCAGCCCTCCCACTAAGGAGTTCAAAAGTCGGTAGAAACACTCAAATTCCTTCCTCATCTGCGTCCTCGCAATAACCAATTTTGCCCTCAGACTACCTTTCACAGAAGTACCGTTCCTCGCTTTTTATTGGTCATAACTGTAAGATCTCTTCATGCTATACTATGTAAAATACATTCGCATAATTTGCCTAATAAGTGGGGAGGGAGGGGTCAAATTGACAATGGGTGTTAGAACAGACGCCTCTATTCTGCTTTCCTTTAAACATCCTCAAACAATCTTTTGAAAATATTTCTACTTTTTATTTGGCCTTATTCAATTCAGTAGTCAAAAAACTATTTTTAAATAGAAAAAAATAATGAAGAGAGATATTTACCTCCTTGTATCCCCAAGTTACGGCTATGGTCATACATTTCATGTGTAGGTTCCATTTCAAAGGCCCATAAATATTCTCTGAACATTCAGTTCTAGGATTACGGCTTAAATATACGTACTAGCCACTTTACAAAATTCGTATGTCTATAGCATACGGTTTTCATAACACTATGAGTACGTTCATGGTGAGCGTATTCGACGTCGTCACCACCGTCACCACCCAACTAACATCCACTCCATTTACAGTGTTTGAAGCTGTTAAGGACATGGCCATTTGGGACGCGACGCCCTATACTATGCGCTGATTGTTACCAAAATTTCGGCAGGCATTTGTATTCCTGTCTCCAGGACACGAGAAAGGACAAAGCTCGGGCAGCAGGTTTTTTTTTCGAAACTCTGAAAACAATCTACCTAATCTAACAGATGAATATATAATAATTTGTTTAATATTTGCGTATGGAAATTTTCGTCTCGTTTGTTTCTTTCGGTCGCAGCAGACTGCTAACATTTATTTCGTTTATGCTTGCTTTTCCCACTTCTGTCCTTACAGTGCAAGAAAATTTCTCACGTACATATGCATATATATATATATATATATAAATAAATACACATACACACATATATACATATATTTGCCGGTCCCAGCAACCGTGCGATCTAAGGCGTAGGTCTACGGCCGCTCGCCTGCTGAGATCGTGGGTTCGAATCCTGCCGGGGCATGGATTTTTTCTGTTGTGAGTGTTGTGTGTTGTCAGGAAGAGGTCTCTGCGGCGAGCTGATCACTCGTCCAGAGGAGTTCTACCGACTGTGATGCGTCATTGTGTGTGATCTAGAAACCTAAAGAATGAGGAGGCCATGGCCCGCGTTGGGCCGCAGCGCCAC
>Ga0123352_10009739_pt1 | contig 15057 bp, 16 predicted proteins | sample TergutLab28metaG_FD_89700 | JGI IMG/M metagenome (GOLD analysis project Ga0123352, IMG submission 89700) | Labiotermes labralis P1 segment gut microbial communities from Petit-Saut dam, French Guiana - Lab288 P1 | ecosystem: Host-associated > Arthropoda: Insects > Digestive system > Gut ... | reverse complement strand
TAAAGGCAACCTGCAAGGATGCTTTGCTTATCTTCTTCTTTTGCCAGCTTCCACGGCTCCATGTGGTCGATGTATTTATTGGCACGGTCAATAATGCGCCAAATTTCTGCAAGTCCTTGGTCAAATTCCATTTTATCAAAGTGGCTTTCAGCTATTTTTACACTGGTTGTTGCTAAAACTCCAAATTCGATGCCTGCATCTGTTTGAGATTGCTCCGTGGGCAGTTTGCCGCCAAAGTATTTGTCTATCATCCCGACTGTGCGGGAAAGTAGATTGCCGATGTCGTTTGCAAGGTCGGCATTTATACGGGCGATAAGGTTTTCTGTGGTATAGTTGCCGTCTTGCCCAAAAGGCATTTCACGCAGCAAGTAATAGCGGATGGCATCTGTGCCGTAGGCTTCTACAAGCTCATTAGGGTCAATGGAATTGCCTAAAGATTTTCCGATTTTTTTGCCGTCAAAATTAAGCCAGCCGTGTCCGTAAACTTGCTTCGGCAAAGGCTCGCCAAGTGCCATTAAAATAGCAGGCCAAATTATTGTATGAAAGCGCATGATGTCTTTGCCCACAATGTGAACATCTGCGGGCCAATATTTTTTATAAAGGTCTTTGTTATCACTTTCGTAGCCAAGGGCGGTGATGTAGTTTGAAAGGGCATCTACCCAAACATAGACCACGTGATTGGGGTCAAATTCTACGGGTATGCCCCATTTAAAGCTGGTACGGCTTACGCACAAATCTTCTAGCCCTGGGCGCAAAAAGCTGTTTAGCATTTCATTTGCCCGCCAAGCTGGTGTAATGAATTCGGGATTATTTTCAATATGGGCAATGAGAGCATCTTGATATTTTGAAAGTTTAAAAAAGTATGCCTCTTCGCTTATGTTTTGCACTTGTTTTTCACAGACAGGACATGCGCCGTCTTTTATTTGCGGCGGGGTGTAAAAGGTTTCGCAAGGGGTGCAATACAGCCCTTCATAGGCATCCTTATATATGTCACCAATTTCATAAAGGCGGTTAAAAATCTTTTTTACTGCTGCGTGGTGCGCATCGCTGGTGGTGCGGAAAAATACATCATAGTCAATATTAAGATTGCGCATTACACCTTTTGTCCATTCGGCAATATAGTCAACATGCTCTTGAGGGGTGCGCTCCAAATTAGTTGCGGATTGCTCAATTTTTTGCCCATGCTCGTCCATGCCTGTCATAAAGCGCACGTCATAGCCCCGCAAACGCTTGTATCGTGCCACGGCATCGGCAATAACCGCCTCATAGGCATTGCCTATATGCAAATAATTATTTGAGTAATATATCGATGTTGTGATATAGAATGTTTCACTCATCTTTCGTACTCCTCTCGTTATCTTAAAAAACGCACATGTGTTATAATCTCATTTTCCACCTTATAAATAGCCATTACATGACTCTCAATATCATTGCCAGCCCTGCCCGTTACCCTCTCTTCATCAAGCACCCAAGAACCAACCACAGTGCGGCTTACCAAATTACAATGCAAATCGGGGCTTTCTTTAAACATGCGTTTGTAAGACTCGTACATGGCATCTTTTCCACGCAAAAGTACATTCCCCAAACCATCTTCACAAACACAATCAGTATGAAAATTTACTATAAAACTGTCAATATCCCGATTATTATAGGCTTCAAGCTGCGCCACCACAGGCTTTAGCACGTCCATTTTCATGCCCTCCTACGCTTGCATTTTTAACTTCTCCGCTTGGTCAATAGTGATAAGCGTTTCCGTCATTTCCTCAAGGTCGCCGTCCAAAAAGGCATCAAGGCGGTGTATTGTTTTGTTTACACGATGGTCGGTAACACGGCTTTGAGGGAAGTTATAGGTGCGTATTTTTTCACTGCGGTCGCCTGTTCCTACTTGGCTTTTGCGGGCATCACGCTGTTCTTTTTGCAAACGCTCTTGCTCCATATCATAAAGCCTTGCACGCAAAATTTTAAAGGCTTTCTCTTTATTTTTAAGCTGAGATTTTTCGTCCTGCATACTAATAACAATCCCTGTGGGTACGTGGGTAAGGCGCACCGCGCTGTCTGTTGTGTTGACCGACTGCCCGCCGTTGCCGCTGGAACGGAACACGTCGACACGCACATCATTCATGTTTAGCTCTATATCCACTTCCTCTGCCTCTGGAAGCACAGCCACTGTTACTGTGGATGTGTGGATGCGGCCTTGGCTTTCGGTAGCGGGGACACGTTGTACACGGTGAACGCCGCTTTCGTATTTTAGGCGGCTGTATGCTCCTTGACCCGTTATCATAAACGAAATTTCTTTAATGCCCCCGAGGTCATTTTCATTAACAGACAAAACCTCGGTTTTCCAGCGGCTACGCTCTGCAAAACGGCTATACATACGGTGCAAGTCTGCGGCAAATAAAGCCGCTTCGTCACCGCCTGCACCGCCACGAATTTCTACAATAACATTTTTATCATCATTAGGGTCTTTTGGCAAAAGCAAAATTTTAAGCTCCTCACCAAAAATCTCCATATTTTCTTGGCTTTCTTTTAATTCTTCCCGCACCAAAGAGCGCATGTCGTCATCCATGCTTTCATTCAGCATTTCTTTGGTTTCCCGCACGGCGGCTTGGGCAAGTTTGTACTGCCTATATTTTTCCACAATAGGCGTTAATGCCGCATGTTCTTTCATTAGTTTTTGCCAGCGTGCTTGGTCGGATATAACCTCAGGATTATTAATGTCATCTCCTATAATCTCAAACCTATCTTCAATTTCATTTAATTTTTCAAACATAGCTATCCTTTCACCCCATAATTGCGTGGACAACACGGTTATGCCCCGCAAAATCTTTTATTATATTTATATCAAAAAAACCGCCGTCTTGCAATATATTCTTTACGTCATCGGCTTGATTATATCCAATTTCAAAATAAATTCTGCCTTTTGAAATGAGATGTTCCCCTGCTTGTGCAACAATTTTGCGATAGAAGTCCAAACCATCTTCCCCGCCGTGCAATGCCTTGTGCGGCTCGAAGGTTTTCACGCTTTCATCAAGCCCTAGCATCTCCTTACTTGAAATATAGGGCGGGTTGGACACAATAAAGTCGAATTTTGCTCCACGTGGAACATTTTCAAATAAATTGCTTTGAACAAATTTGTTGGGATGGGTAGTTATTAGCCGTCCAAGGTTTTTATTTGCAACGACTAATGCCTTTTTACAAATGTCCACACCCACCATGTCAATATCTCCATAGTGCATTAACGAAATCGAAATGCAGCCGCTGCCAACCCCAACTTCCAGACCTCTTGCACCTCTTTGCTCTTTTGCAAGGATGGTTTCCACCAAAACCTCTGTATCGGCACGAGGGATAAGCACGTCGGGTGAAATTTCAAATTCAAGCGACATAAACTCCCATTTGCCAAGAATATATTGCAACGGCATATGGTTTCGGCGATTGTACACTGCTTTCATAAAAAATTCTGTTTGTGCGTTATTTGGCAAAAAATTCGGCTTCATAATGATGGCGTTTTTATCAAGTCCTGTGGCATACATTAAAAGCTCGTCATTGTCGTTTTCATATCCCAGCGGGATGAGCTTCTCCCTGCCCCATTTGCGCAGTTCCAACAGGTTCATTTACACTTTCCTCCACAACGATTTTGCCTTCTGCAGCCAAAACCCCATTAAGTGCGGCAATAGCTACCTCCATTTGCGCTTCGTCCGGCTCTTTGGTGGTTATTTTTTGCAGCATAAACCCCGGCCAACTTAAAATTTTAACAACGGGCGACTTGCTAATGCCTGCCCAGCGTATCACCTCAAAAGATATACCTGCAATAAAAGGCACAAAAAGTATTCGGGATGCAACACGCATCCAAACCACATCCGTTTGCACAAATAAGAAAAATATCATAGAAATAAGCATCACAAACAGCAAAAAGCTCGTGCCGCAGCGTTTGTGCAGCCGTCCGTATTTTTTAGCGCAATCGGGCGTTAGTTCCTCCCCTGCTTCATAGCAGTTTATAACCTTATGCTCCGCACCGTGGTATTGAAAAACACGCTTAATATCTTTAACAAACGAAATGGACACCAAATACACCATAAAAATTGCAAGGCGCACAAACCCTTCTATAATACCCAAGGCCCACAGGTTTTCACCTAAAAACGGCGAAACAAAATTTGATAGCCATGTAGGCAATATCATAAACAACGCCACAGAAAAAGCAAGGGATAGTATCACTGCTAAAATAATTACAGCATCATTGCTTATTTTTGACGGCTTTTTGCCCTCTGACACTTCGTCCATGCCCGCCATTTCAGCAGAAGAAGACATCACTTTCATGCCAACCACCATAGAACTTCCAAGCCGCACAATTCCTCTTAAAATAGGAATTTTCCCCACAGCAGTAGAAAATTTGGAGTGCTTAACCTCTCCAACTCTTGTTTCTATTTCTCCTTGAGGATTACGCACCGCAACGCAATAATGCTCTTTTCCACGCATCATAACCCCCTCCATAACAGCTTGGCCGCCGTATGATACTGGCACTTCTTTTTCTTTTCGCTTCATATCTCCCTCCTGTAACTGGTTGTCAATAGCAACCGCTTCTACTTATGCACAAATAGGGCATGGTAAAGTTTACCCGCCCTAAAATCTGTATATTTTTCTGAGCTAATTGCCAGCTTCCATATTGTAACGCTTTTTAAATTTATCCACCTGTCCACCAGCAGACGTTACAAGCCTTTGGCTGCCTGTGTAAAAAGGATGGCATTTAGAGCAAAGCTCCACACGGATGTTTTCGATGGTTGAACCAACAGCAAACTCAACACCACAAGCACATTTTACATTAGCATCAAAATATTTTGGTTGAATATCTTTGTTCATTTTTCTCACCTCGTTGCCTCGAAATATAACATGAAAATATATTCTATCACAAGGAATGTCCCATGTCAACCAAAATTTTAAGGATTTTGATATTTTTTTCTTTCTTTTGTTTTAACCCTCTGCCTAGCCATATGAGAAGCAAGCATAGCCAAGTCTATGCCCTTTTGTCATTTCTTTTAGTACAACACAAAATTAATTTTGTTGTAAATTTTTACGAGCGGTTATCCCTTGCACATTGAAGGGGGCGACCGCTTTTTGTATTCCTTTTAGGTTAAGTAAGTAAAAAATATAAGATTAAAGGAGTTTGAGAAAATGAAAAAGAAAAATTCAGCAATGCAAAAAGCTGTAGGCTTTGTTTTGGCGGTTGTGATGGCTTTGGGATTAGTTGTACCCGTTATGGCTTATGAAGAAACGTGGGCGGAAGATGGCGTTTACTTTTTGCGTGGTTGGGCAGGGCAACAGTTTAATAACATATCATTTATGCAAATATCATTAGTTTCGCAAGAACCAATTAGGGAAGTTTGGGATATGCAACAAGGCAGTACAATACATCTGCCCCTTGGTTCTCAGCTTGTAATCGAGCTGTTTCAAGTTCCCGACACGCCCACAATGCATTTAGAACACGCTGTCGTAGAGCTTGGTTTGTTTAACGGCAATGCCATCCGCCATGAAGAAATTGAAGATGGCTGGATGTGGTATGCCTATGAGCTCGAGTACGATTACACAACTTTATTAAATTATAACAGAGCGTCTGGAGGCGTGGTGACGGGCGGCAGCCGTGTAGTTTACACATTTGATACGCCCGGAGATTTCACAGTTAGACATTCTTTCTCCCAATGGGTGCGTGGTTCAAATGCTGCGGAGGGGCTTGCAGCTCCGCCAAGAATTTCCGTAGGCGGCGGCGGAAGTTTTCCTATTCCTTTAAACGGGGTTGCTATAGTTGAAGACCACCCAAATACACCCCCGAACATCTCCACAGCAAACTCATGGGCACATGCAGACATAGCCTATGCCTTTAACCTAGGTTTAATACCGCAACAACTACAAAACAACTACAACCAAAATGCAACAAGAGCAGACTTTGCCGCCTTTGCAGTAGCTCTTTATGAAACAGTAACAGGCAGAGAAATAATTGGACGCATGGAGTTTAACGACACCAATGATGTTAATGTACAAATGATGGGCTATTTAGGTGTGGTAACGGGAGTTGGCGAAGGCAACTTTGCGCCCGACAACGGCTTGACCCGTGAGCAAGCGGCAGTTATGATTTCTCGTTTAGCAAATGCAATAGGCCGACCGCTAGAAAGCTCACCCCCAATGTTTAATGACAATGAACAAATATCTGACTGGGCAGTTGACGCAGTAGGGCAAGTGCAAGCCATAGGCATAATGGGCGGTGTTGGCCACAATCAATTTGACCCAGCAGGGAGTTTTACCCGTGAGCAATCTATAATTACCATGGTAAGGCTGTTTGTGAGGTTGAATTATAATTAACCATCAGATTTTTAATTTTGCAATTATTTGCTTTTTGGCTGAAAAATTAGCGATGCAACAAAGGAGAAGAACACAGCCGCCATTATACCGGCGGCAGAGGCTTTTAGTCCTCCTGTCAATATTCCAAGTAGACCCATGCGGTCTACTTCTTCTTTTACGCCCTTTGAAAGCAAATTTCCAAATCCGGGCAGGGGAACAGTAGCACCTGCCCCCGCAAAGTCAACAAGTTTTTGATATACCCCAATTCCACCCAAAATTACGCCAGCAACAACAAAACCAACCAAAATCCGAGCTGGGGTTAGCTTTGTTTTATCTATCAAAATTTGCCCGATGACGCAAATTGCACCACCAATTAAAAATGCCCAAAGATACTGCATTATACCAAACCTCCTTGTGTATTTTCAATCGCTACTGCATGAGCAATACTTGGGATAGTTTCGCCTTGTTGCACGCTGGTAGGGGACATCAAAGCCCCCGTCGGCACAAAAAGAATTTTATTTATCGCACCCTTTTTCAACTCCTCGTAAAAATACGCAGAAAAAACTACTCCGCTGCACGCACAACCACTTCCGCCAGCATTTGTGTTTTGCTTCTCTTTGTCAAAAATTTCTATACCGCAGTCTTTGTGGACGGAAGATATATCGTAGCCCTCTTTTGCCGTCAGTTGCAGCAATAGCTCCGACCCTATATACCCCAAATCCCCCGTAATAATTGCGTCATAGTATTTTGGCGGTCTTTGCGTGTCTTTTAAATGTGCAACAATAGTATCAGCAGCGGCAGGGGCCATTGCCGCCCCCATATTGTTAGCATCTTTTATTTGGAGGTCCACCATTTTGCCCGTGGTTGCGGCTGTTATTGCAACATCTGTTTGGCTTTTAGTGAGGGCAACCGCCGCAGAGCCTGTTACTGTCCAAGAAGATGTCGGCGGACGTTGCGAACCCATTTCCAAAGGAAATCGAAACTGCTTTTCTGCTGAACAAAAATGACTGGAAGCACAAGCAATTACATTTTGAGCAAAGCCTCCGTCTATTAACATTGCCCCCAAAGACATCCCTTCACCCATGGCAGAACATGCCCCAAAAATTCCGAAGTATGGGCGGTTTGTATTGCGCAGTCCATAAATACTGCCCGTGCTTTGGTTTAGCAAATCCCCAGCTATAACGTAGTCAAAATCAGCCATAGACAATCCAGATTTTTTTTCACAAATACTCACAGCAGCCTGCGCAAATTTGCTTTCCGCTTTTTCCCAAGACTTCGTGCCAAACATTGCATCTGGCTCTACAACGTCAAAAAGATGCCCCAAAGGCCCTTCGCTTTCTTTTTGACCAACTATGGAAGATGTTGCTAAAATCCCCACTGGGCTTGAAAATATCACCGTTTGTCCGCCAACTTTTTTCTCCATTGACCTAACCCCATTTCTGCACAATATAATGCACTGCACCAACAATCATAGAAGCCACTGTGCCGTAAACTATCACAGGCCCTGCTATAACAAACATTTTCGCACCAACGCCAAAAATATAACCCTCTTTTTTAAATTCAATCGCAGGTGCAGCCATTGCGTTAGCAAAACCCGTTATTGGCACAGCCGCACCCGCACCCGCAAAACTTACAATATTGTCAAAAACCCCAAGCCCCGTTAATAGTATTGCAATAAAAATTAATGTAATAGCAACCCACGCACCAACATTGTCTTTGGCTACACCAATATGCTCAAAAAAATCATGAAGCGACTGCCCAAAAACACAAATTAGCCCACCCACAAAAAATGCTTTTAAACAGTTTGGAAATATTTTGCTGTTTGGCGACGCTTTTTTTACCATATTGTCGTATTCTTGTTTTGAAACCATGTCTTCAACCTCCTGGTTTAAAAAATCCTGAAATAATAAAGTACAAAAGCGAACCCGTCATCTTGCCAAGAGCAATGGCAATAACCAAATACGACACCCCATTTTTTACAACGGCACGCTTACTTAAAATAGGCAAAACATCAAGGGTTTCTGCCAAACACATTGCCAATACCCCAAAAAAAATACCGATACAAAGGCTTAAAGCAGCAATTAGCACAACATGTAAAGGAAAAAATAAATTAAAAACCATTGTGGTAGCTCCAAAAATACCGCCCCAAATTATCGCTTCCTCGTACACCCGCACGTGCTTTTGTGTATTGGTACGTTTTGCCAGTCGGGGAACAACCCCAATTCCCGCAATAAAAGCAAAAACCGCCGCAGAAACAGCCGTGCCGCTGGCAAGCCCCAAAATAATTGCGGCAACATGCCCCATTATTCGTTACCCCCTTTGTCCTCTTGGCGGTCTATATGCTGTATCAAAGCATCCTCCACATCTGTTTCATAAATTTCCATTTCAACCTGAATCGGCGTTGGTTCTTTTGTGAACTTTTTGCCCGCAAAATGGTTAAAAAACAGCATGATTCCAAGGGCAAGCCCTATGGAGTAGGGGATATTTATTAAAAGCGGCTTTTCCACCTCACGCCCCACAAAAATTTTATGGAATTGCTGAAAAACCGTGCCTAACTGTGAGTCCGTATGAAAAGCCATTATCGCCGTAGCAGAACCAGCAAATAAAATAACACAAATAAAAGCAATTTTTACAACAGCCCAAGACTTGGATTTTTTTGCGGGCTTTGGTTTTAACACCACCAAGGTGTCGTTTTCGCCAACATTGCTAACATTGTGTCCAGCCAGCGCGGCGGATATTGCCTCAATTATTTTTAACACAGACACAACATAAGTCCCTTGCTTTTTGCCTTCAAGAATTACTATATTTTCAACCCTTTTTCGCAACTCGCTTTCTGTATAAACCTCGGCAATATCCTTGATATAAACCCGCCCGTTTGGGCTTATTACCTCGGCTTTTTTCTTTGGCTTGATGTAAATTTCCATAAAATCCTCTCAATTCTCGCTCTATAATCTCTTGAATAGTTTTTTCGCCGCAAAATTTAATATGCCTTTAAAATTTTGGCAAATATAGCGAGCGGCATTGAGAAACTTAAACACGACAAAATGCCAAATTGCAAAACAATATATAAAATTATAACAAACCACAAAAAAATACTTGCATTTTGTTGCGGTTTGTTATATAATGTTGGCGAGATATATTTTAGGTAAAAGGAGGGCGGCATGAACCCAAACAACGGCACATTATCCATAGCACAAAAATTTAAGCTACTGAGAGAAAGCAAGGGTATTACACAAGCTGATATTGCCGAACTCCTTTCAACCAACCAAGGCAAAATTTCACGTATTGAACAAGGCAAAGAGGAATACGCCGACTTTGACGTAAAAACCCTTCGAAAGCGTTTTGATGTTGTTGGTATGCCTTTGGAAGTAGGCGAGCGTAAGGATTTTAGAGTAAAGCTCTATCACTGGCGCAATTTAATAAGAAACAGACAAATAAACGAAGCAAAAGAGTTGCAAGACAAGATAAAGAATATTGCCAACCTTAAACCTTGCGACTTTGATTTATACACGCTTTACCGCCTATTTGAAGCCCTGCTGTATATCGCCGAAAATAACGTCTTTACCGCTGGTGACATACTAGACGACCTTAAGCCAACCATTGACATAATGACCCCGGAGCATAAATATTACTTTGACTTTCATATGGGTTCGTTTTATGTTGCAGGCGGTGGTTTTGAAAAGGCTTTGGAGTATTATAGAAAAGCCCTCGCAACTAAAAAAGCCAATAAAGGTATTATCCCCGACAGCGAGGAAAGAATATGCCACAACATAGCATTATGTTACACAGATTTGGAGCAATTAAGCCGTGCAATAATGTTTTTGGCTAAAATCCCGGAAGCAACCTACGAAAATAACACCACGACCTACAGCATGGGCATTGATATAATGAGGGCAATAAATTACTATAAAATTGGTGAATACGAAGAAGCGGAAGAGATTTTGAATGATTGTTTATCAAGAGCAAAGAGCGTTGATAACGAATTGTACATTGGCTTGTCGTTACAAAATTTAGGAAAATTACATAAATACTCGAAAAATTGGGGAAAAGCAACTGAATATTTTGATAAAGCACTTAATCATTTTGAGAAAAACACTTACTATCACGCTTGGGCTTTATATTATAAATTTCGTTGCATGATAGAAACCACAAAACTAAACGCCCTCGAAAGAGAGTTAATAGATATAGCAGAATCTCTTGAAGGTAACGACAACTATACAATATTTTTAGAAACGCTGAGATACACCATATATCTAAACAGAAACATGTCCCGCTATAACGTAACTGCTGTTGAATACATAGAAACCGTTTCTATACCATACTTTATAAAAACCAGCAACAGACTGGATGCATTAGAATGCTACAAACTTCTCGAAAGGCACTTTATTAGAAATAAGCAACAGAAAAAATCCTTGGAAGCAAACAGAGGAATGCTTGAAATTCATGAGAGGATGGTGTAGTTCCATGAAAAAAAGGTTACTATCAATGGTTTTAATATTTATCTTGCTGTGTGTAACGAGTACGGCTATTGTTCTTGGCAACGGTGGTGGAAGTGGAACTCCCCCAGTCGAACTACAAAACGCAACATCTGCCCCAATCACATTACCTCTCCCGCTCCCACTTGATGGGGAATGTGAGTAAGCCCTCACAATTTCGTAACTCAGTTATTTAAAACCCTCTGGCATTTGTCGTGGAGGGTTTATTTTTGTAGAAAAATGACACAACTATACAAATAAGTTTTTGCATTTTGTTGTTATTTACACATTATCCCAAATTTGGTATTCTTTAATCACCAGCACCGCAACAGCGGAGCAAATAAAAATTACAGGAGGATGTAATTATGACTACATCAATCACGAATGAAACAGGCGCAATACGCACAGTAGACGAACTTGGTCGCATCGTACTACCAAGAGCAACAAGAGAAGCATTAGGCATCTACACAGGCGACCAATTCGAAGTAATAACACAAGACACAACAATAATCCTAGTAAGACACGCTCCTACATGCCTAGCATGTAACGACGACACCAACGTAGAAAAAATGAACAAAACCTTCCTCTGCGAAGTATGCAGAGAAGCATTGCAAAACACAATAGCATAACCATTTGTAGGGGCGGTTTTTAACCGCCCGTTATGCTTTTGATTTGCAGGTGTGTTTTACAAAACGTAAAGCTAGTGCGGGCGGCTACAAGCCGCCCCTACAATGGTCAAAATGTGTTGTTGCTTACTTGTAGGGGCGGACGTACTCGGTCGCCCGCTGAAGCTAATGCTTTGTAAAGTACACCTACAAACCATAAGCATAGCGGGCGGCTGGGACATCCGCCCCTACGTGTTGTTTTTGTGTGTTTTGTTAATCGGTATTGGGACACCGAGGGCGCGTCCCCTACAAAAAGAGGGCGAACATTGTTCGCCCCTACGGATTAATAGTCGCTGAAATCGATGTCTGCCAGCCAGTCAACGTAGGTTACGTTGCCGCCCTCGCCAAGTCCCGATGATATTACTATTGGTCTGCCGTCAGCACCTATGTCTTCTAACATAATAACGGCTTCTACGCCTGGGGTTCTTTCCACCAAAGCCATGCCTTCTTCTAAACCAAGCACAAAAATTGCTGTGGTAATACCTTCGCCAATTACGCCGTTTGGAGCAACTACCGCAACAGAAAGCATACCTGTTTCAACGGGTCTGCCTGTGGTCGGGTCTAAAATGTGATGATAAAGTCTGCCTTCATACATGAAATTCCTTTGGTCTATTGCAGAAGACAATACAGCCATTGTACCCATTACTTCAAAATGCCCCATGGTGTAGTCGTCGGGCAGGTCGGAGGTAAAAGGCAGTGTAATTCCTGCTATCCACGGGCTTCCATCTGGTCTGTATCCAAACAAAACATTGTCTCCGCCCATTTCTACTATGCCTGTAATTCCTCGCTCCACGAAAAATGCTGCGACCACATCAGTCGCATAGCCTTTTGCAATGCCCCCAAGGTCTATTTGGGCTTGGGGGTGTGCAAGGCGCACCCTGTTTCCATCAATAATAACTTCCGTGCCGACAGTGGGCAAAAGGGCATCAATTTGAGCTTGTGACGGCCTTGTTCCCCTTGGCGGGCCGCCGCCAGAGCCTGAAAAGCCCCATAAATTCATCACTGCACCAATAGTAATATCGAAGCCGCCATTTGTTAGCTCCTTAAATTCTTGCGAGCGTTGTAGCACGTATATTACGTGGTCATCCACCTCAACCCATTCGCCGCCAGCATTGTTTATACGCCAAACATCCGTGCCCTCTGCAAAGCGGTTAAAGATGCCGTCCAATTCACGTATAATTTCAAAGGCTTCTTCAATGGTTTCTCTATATTCTTGCTCCCTTTGGTTGTCTTGATAGCCGTAATAAAAAATTATTATTCTTGAGCGTGTGTCAAAGCCATCCCATGTTTCCGCCCTAACTTGATGCATTGCATACTCCCCATGCTCTCCAAGGTCGCCTCTACCGTTGTTTTCGTCATTTCCGTTGCCGCCGTTGCAAGCAACCAAAGCCAGCAGCAAAACTGCCGCAAAAATTGTCATTAGTATTTTTCTCATTTTAAAATCACCTCTTGGCTATATTATCACCTATTCCATCTTTTGTCAAACTTTATTAATGTCGAATTGCGATGATATTCCTATTGCTTTTTTTGCGGGCATTTGATATAATATTGGTGCATTTCAGACAAATGTTAATTCCAAAGGAGTTTGGCGAAGTATATGGGTATAGACGGAATAATTTTAATTGCGGGAGGTCTGGGGCTATTTCTTTTTGGCATGAGAATAATGTCCAGCGGGCTTCAAGCTATTGCGGGCGACCGCCTTCATGGTTTTTTGCAAAAGGCTACGTCTAATAGGTTTTTAGGGGTATTTGTTGGTATTGTTGCAACGGTAGCACTTAATAGCTCTACTGCTTCAACAGTTATGACTGTTAGTTTTGTTAACTCAGGCTTAATGAATTTGACCCAGTCCATAGGTATTATATTAGGTGCTAATGTAGGGACTACTTTCAGTGGTCAGTTGGTAGCGTTTAGAGTTGACGCCTATGCTCCAATTTTTATATTCGTCGGCGTTATAATGTATGCATTTATTAAAGATACAAGAATTAAAAATATAGGCTATGTTATATTGGGCTTTGGCATCCTATTTTTTGGCATTACAACCATGGGCGGACCTTTGCGTGGTTTGGGACAGCTTCCAGAGTTTAGAGAATTTTTGGTCAACTTTTCAAATCCATTTTTGGCGATTTTGGCTGGTTTTGCATTTACTGCCGCTGTGCAAAGCTCTACTGCCGCCACAGGGGTTTTAATTTCCATGCACGTACTCGGCGTGCCTATACCCTTTGAAACTTCGGCATTTATAATTTTGGGTACAAATATAGGTACAAGTATTACAACCCTTATTGCGTCCATACCCGCAAACAGAGAAAGCAAGCGAGCCGCTATTTTTCATATAGGATACGACATTATAGGCTCTGCAATATTTGGTACTTTAATATTTTTAGTTCCGTCTATTTTAGGCTGGTTTGAAGCAACGTGGTACGGGGATACGGCACGTCAAGTGGCTATGTTTCACACTTTATATAATGTCGCCACTATGCTTATGCTTTTGGGCTTTATTGGACCCATTGCAAAACTTTTGTACAAAATTGTACCTTCAAAAGCCACAGAAACAGACAAAACATATGAGAAAAAACTCATATACCTTAATCTCACCAACCAAGCGGCACAACTTCCAAATATTGTAGTAAATGCCGCACATAAGGAAATTTGCCGAATGGGCAGCATTGCAAACAAAAATTTAAAGCTGTCCATTGACTCTTTTTTTGAAAAAGACATTGAGAAAGCAAATAAGGTCTTGGAAAACGAAAAGGTCGTTAATTATTTAAACCAAGAAATTACGTCAAAACTTGTGTCGGTCAACAGTATGAGGCTATCTCCCAATGACGCAGAAAGAGTAGGTAAAATGTTCAGCATCTTGTCCGACATAGAAAGAATTGGAGACCATGCCGAAAACATAGCAGAGTATACCAAATTTATTAAAGAAAACAGCTTAAAATTTTCCGATGACGCAAAGGAAGAATTAAAGATTTTAAGCGACACAACTATAAAACTTGCAAAGGCGGCACTGTCTGCCTTTGGCAGCCAAAACCCAGCCAAACTACCCGAAATTGAAGAGCTTGAAGAAACAGTGGATAAACTGTCAAAAGATTTTGCCCAAAACCATGTCCAAAGATTAAAAACGGGATGTTGCGACCCCAAATGCGGCGTTATATTTGTTGACATGATAACAGACCTTGAAAGAAGCGGCGACCACGCTAATAATATTGCGTTTTCCGTACAGTAATATCAAAAAAGCACTTCCATAATTGGAGGTGCTTTTTCTCTACCTATTACCCATGCGCCTATTCAGCTCTTCTAAAATTGGAGATAAATATATCTCTGAAAGCATTTGCAAAACTTCTATTTCATCCTCAATAGTTTCGGGCGACGTTCCTATAAGTCCACCTCTTATACTATGCATTGCATTAGCTACCACCCCTGATAATTGCCTGTCAATATAGCTGGTTTCTGTTTCAAGCATATCTAGGCTAAGAAATATCCTAGGTGAAACTCCCGCTTTTTTCACAGCTTCGCTTAACAAAGTTACAAAACTCTCATCATCTCGAAGCATTTCTATTCAAAACGAATGCTTGTCAGCTTGCTCGTCAAAT
>Ga0123352_10009736_pt1 | contig 15060 bp, 8 predicted proteins | sample TergutLab28metaG_FD_89700 | JGI IMG/M metagenome (GOLD analysis project Ga0123352, IMG submission 89700) | Labiotermes labralis P1 segment gut microbial communities from Petit-Saut dam, French Guiana - Lab288 P1 | ecosystem: Host-associated > Arthropoda: Insects > Digestive system > Gut ... | reverse complement strand
TGGTTTTTTTTTTTTTTGTTTTTTTTTCTGTTTTTCTTTTGTCACTTTTCGATTTCCTTGTTTTTTTTATTTTTATTGTGTTGGGGAAGATTTTTTTTTTTTCGCGGGTGGTGGGAAAATAATATTTGAATTGGGGGGGGTGAGGGGGGGGGGGGGGGTTGGCGAGTGGCGCCGTCGTCCGGAGCGGCAGAGTCCAGAGGCCGGCGAAGTGGGTGGCAAAATGAATACTTTGTGAGAAACAGTTTGATTTGCTGCGCCCAGCAAACGTTAAAACTATTCAACCACATAAAATGAAGTTAAATACTACTGGTTTTTAAAGATCGTTAATGTGTGTTAGAGCCGTTCGTCCTTATTACTCGCTCCGGGCACCAGAAATCGTGGTTACGCCACTAGCTGCGTTCGGAAAACCTGGCAGCGTCACTCGATACGCCACGACAATAAACGTACGCGTGCAGGAACACAAAGACACGTGATGAATGTAAATTTGTACAGGACGTAACTGGACATACTGCACTTACGCCGAACAATTCGATATACAGGCAGTGCTCTATACTTGTATTCGTTGGGTTTCTGGTTTGAATCTCAGCCGAGTTTCCGCTTATTCTGACTCATATTTATCGTAGCTTTTGTGAGTCCCACGGAGTAAGTGTCGGGCTAGGATATGGACGGTGTCACGTCGTCTCCTTCCACATCCTCTCAGATTCATCACACATCTGACGTCGCATCATTTACTCTGTGTTTGAATGCAGTGACATGGTGTCGCAATAACCCAGCAACACTGTAGTTTCAATATGACACCACCCACTCAGCAGCTAGTGGATGTTTTCGGCTGCGTTGACCAGTTACCACGCTTTTAAGTGTGCAGATCAATTCGTAGAACCTGATGACGCAAACTGTGGCTTCCTGATTCAGTTCGTCATGCACGACAACACTTCTTCCGCGCTTAGTATCACGCGTGTAAAATCCCATAATATCCCGCCGTCTCCCAAGGACTATATTAATTTCTTATTTAGAAACATCCTATAGTCGACGCTGTTCTCCGCCGGAATTACGTCACAGAGCGCCATTTCCAGTGTAGCTTCATTGTACTATTATCGACAGCAGCACAGCGCTGTGTGTAATGCCACATACCATTACTGTGTGTAATCAACTAGTGCAGGCGGCAGTGTGGGTGGGTGAAAATTACCATCTAGCACAATATTAGAGACCCATCAATCAGCCTGATAAGTCCCTGACATGACCGGTACAGCATAAGCCAATATTGTGTCATCCCATCGGCTGCAAAGTCTCCACAGATACCCCTCGAAGTAATGGTTTAGTAAGTGACTGTACGTTGCTGGAAATGTCAGTGACATAAGTAGATGTCATTGTATTAATTGAGGCATGACCATAAATGAGCAGTGTGTGACTGCGTGGTGTGAACCGTGTGAACTGACACTGTTACATGCAGGCACGTAATTACGTCAACCTGTGAAATCTCGTTAACGCTTTGAGTTAAAATTAGTCGACTTAGTCACAGTCACAGGGGAGGCGCGCCTAACGAAGAAACCGTGATCGGGAAGGAAAGGAATACACAAATTTGTAACAAGAAGTGGGGGAGTTAGGTGCCGGCCGTGCTCGCGTCGCTACGGTTGGGATGCTGGCTCACGTGACGTCGCAGTGTGGTTGGGGGGGGGGGCTGTCCATGTATTAGATCTTATGGTAGCACAAAGTGACTTAACTGGATGCGAAGTTGTCTTACTGTTTTTGAATTCACGTACATTCTTCAAAACCTGTTATATGTAGGTCCACCTTTGTAGTCCGCAGGGCGGATGAGTCAAGGAGGTGCCAGGTCAGTGTCTAATCGCTAGCCTAATGCCGAAGACTAATAAGTAGATCGGGCAAAATTTAAGGTCACTTAGTGTAATGGTTGACTTAGCGAAACTTTGGAATCTGCTGAAGATAGTCCGATTGTGGAGTTACCGGAATTGTTAGGGCACATTGATGTTGGGTGTTCGGGTAACGAGCAGCGGTAACAACTTGTAGAGAGGTAAATACAGGGAGGAAGGTGACCTTGTGTGAGTGGGTTTGCAGTGTCTGTTCTGCTGGTACCTTCCACCGGATGGCAGTGTTCGGTCAAAGGTAAAGGTTTCCCGTAACAAATCATGAAGACTTAGAAGGAGGATGGAATGTTGGGCTTCCGCCCTTACTTTGACATTCAGCACAACCAGGACGACAAGAGTTGTCAGCTCTACGCGCCGGCCGCACTTAACCCCCAAGGACATCCCTCGGTACTCATTTCTTTTAGAGGCCGGGCAGACCCCAGAGCTACTGAGCGTGGACAGGAGTAGTAGGTCGCTTGGCAATTTTCAAGGAGCTTACCGCGAACCGAACCCGGAACCTAAATTAGCTGTGCTGCTCGCCCACGGCTATGCTGTAACGTAGAGAATTTCATCGTACGTTTTTTTAACTTGGTAAAGAAAGGCACGTTTATAGCCTGCTGCATGGGCATTGGCCTGGACAACATAAAATAATTGCAACCAGAACGAGACTTTTATGTCAATCTGGAAGTGATAACGATTTATCTGTAAATGAAATTTGTGACAAATCTGTTCTGGGTGGCCTTTTCCGGGCCGGAATGTTTTTTTTTTGCGATGGGCTAATTATTTTCTGTTTTGCGATGCTGAATCAACTAATGAGTTTTTATAATGCCATTAAATCACGGAGAGATGATTTCGCGATGTGGTGAGGCGAAAAATGCCACGGTATATTCCTGTCTATTATCTAATGAAAACTGCGAAACAGTGCGATCATACTGATGGCATCTCTTGGCAGTGTTTGAAGCCGGTACAGCCTCGGTAAGAATGAGGCACGTTGCAACCCGCTTTGCGTCCCTGGAATGTGCGTGCAGTACGAGCCTGGCTGTTGAAGTGCCCTTTATACTGTTTTTTAACTGGCGAATTGGCGAATACCACCGTGTAGTCTTTTCCAAATGAAGCCAACTAGGTGCACACTACTACTTAGTATATTTATTTCAACTTCTTTACATGTTTCGGGCAACTGTGTGCCCATCATCAGCAGAACTTACTGTTATCTATGTATCTATGAGTGGCTGTCTGGTCTGCTGCAGCAGACCAGACAGCCACCCATACAGAGCAAAAAATACCAGTGTCGCATAGATACAGTAAGTTCTCCTGATGATGGGCACACAGTTGCCCGAAACATGTACAGAAGTTGAAATAAATATACGAAGAAGTAGTGTGCACCTAGTTGGCTTCGTTTTAAAGAGATTATACAGGAATGGCCAGTCAAAAAAACATAAAAATGCAACAGTGTAGTGTTGGAATTGTAGAATAAAATCGGCTTTTTTTTTTGCATTTAAAATGCGGTCAACAGTCATCCCCTCAACTAACAGAACCGCTGTATTCAGCTCGCATTGAGCCTAATATTTTGTACAGTCAGTCAGTACATTATCCAACCAATGCACTTCTTGATACAGTAGACGTGACATACATAAATTCCTGCGTGTTTCGGCACCGACGTGTCATCTTCAGGGAGTTACTGTAACAAAGGGTTAGTTCTTATCAGAATAATTGAAAAGTTATATTGTTAAAATATATATAATATTGTTAAAACACATAAAGGGAAGAATTTCCCTAGGAAACAAGGCATTTTATGGAAATCAAAACCTATTTAAAAGTAAATTATTGACTAAGAATTGCAAGCTACGGATGTATAAAACATTAGTGAGACCAGTGGCAACATGTGCATGTGAAGCGTGGGTACTAAAAGAAGACATAGAAACCAAACTAAGGGTATTTGAGAGGAAGGTTCTAAGAAGAATCTATGGACCCACTAAAGAAAAGGATGGCACATGGCGGATTAAATCGAAGAACTAAACAGTATGACTGGTAATAAATATATCATAAACTATATCAAAGCACAAAGATTAGTTTGGTTCGGACACGTACATCGTACGCCAGATAACAGCATGGTGAACAAATTATGAGTGGTCACCCGCACTAACAAGATCGCTAGAAAGACCTAAAAATAGATGGGAGGATGATGTAAAGAGCGACATAACAAGGATGAAAATAACATCTTGGAAGGACTGCATCAGAGACCGGACCGAATGGAAGACACTCGTTGAGAAGGCCAAAACTTCTCTGAAGTTGTAGCGCCTCAAGAAGAAGAATAAGAATTGTTAAAACACATAAAGTATATAGTAATGATAATATAGAGTGTTCTGTGTGTTATAGTGCATTAATCTAAGCCGCCTCAGTTGTCAGTTCTTAGTTGCTTCCGTACATGTGGGTGGTGCATACAGACTTCGGCTCTGATTCCTTATGATTTAGTATATTATGCAGTGTCCAGCGATACACAGCCTCGCAGTACAAATCTTAAGGCGACTGGTTTCGGCTTGATATAAGCAATCATCAGGCCTTCTTTTCTTAAAAACCTTCAGTAGATATTTACTACCGCAACTCGGTGCGAGATGCCATCCTGTGCAGGATGAGTGATTAAGTGATCAAAACAAATTAAAAGAGGCCACGAAAATGTTATCTTCTCCTTTGTTTATTTTATATCACTTAGTTAATTTCGTACGTCGTAACATAACAGGCAGAGTGGGGAGCATAAAGTGAGGTAAGTGCGAGAGGAAGTGACATAACAGGCAGAGTGGGGAGCATAAAGTGGGGTAAGTGCGAGAGGAAGTGACATAACAGGCAGAGTGGGAAGCATAAAGTGGGGTAAGTGCGAGAGGAAGTGACATAACAGGCAGAGTGGGGAGCATAAAGTGGGGTAAGTGCGAGAGGAAGTGGCCGTGTGACGATTTCAAGTAGCTGTGGTGAATACTGAGTACAGTCATGACGGTGTCAGAGTAGCCTGTCTGTCGACGTCGACTCATACCCGGTGCTTCCCGAATAACAAACGCGCCAGTCACAACCACAGCAGTCTGTTAGAGTAAACTTCTTAGAGGAGGAATCTGCGAACTGCGTGTGCGGAAATTTGATATAAACGGATTAGGAATTTAGAAATCCCTAACGTTTTTCCAACACAGCTGTGTATCTCGTACAGTAACATACACCGGAGCCTTTCAAACACTCCACGAGATGCTCCACAACACTTCTCACGACTTCCGGTCTGCCTCATGGCGCTGCCTGCTATCTGCTCCATTCTCGTGCCCAAGATGTTGTTGAGGACGTGAATGTAAACCAGACAATGCCTCCCATCCCACAATGCACAAGGCCTAAATCCCGCCACTGTGGAACTTGCTATCTTCTGCAGTAAAGCCATATTTATCACGGTCCAGTTGGCCGCATTATTATTAAATATCGCTGAGTAGAGTTGCAACTCTCCAGTCCACTTGCAAATCCTCTTTCATCACAAGCTGGAGCTCCATTCGACCGAACTCTCCATGCGGTGTGATTTTGAGCTCTGTGTAACTCCGGCTCACACTGAGTCTGCTGTTACCCAGGAAACAACGCGGTCTGCGAAGAAGCAATAAACCTGTGTTCGCAGCAAGCCCAATCGGCGAGGTTAACCGTTTATGTGCTGGTTGTTGGACAGGAGAGACAGGATTAAAGAAAACGCCACGCTGAATAAATTTATGAATATCCATTAAAGTAACTTTGGTGCTGAATACATTGCTGTGATGCCACCATATGGCATGTATAAAAGTTTACCCTAGAACACGGCATGGTGGCCCACAGGGGGAATAGAGGTATAGTTCTACTCATTCTTTAACCTCGGACATAGATGTTGGTGGGTTGTCAACGCCACGCCCCGGCGGCTTGCCCCCCCGAGAAATAGACCCAGTGAGCATTATACGAGAGGCTAGGTAGGTTCCGGGGCCGGTCTGGACGGGTGAAGAAAATTTCCTCTCCCGTCGGGATTCGATCACCGGATCGTCCAGCCCGTAGCGATTCGCTGTACTGACTGGCCCTTAAGTTACGTAACATAAGTGCTTTACCGTGCGAATTGTTTGCTTTGTCGCAAGGAAACTATGTACATACACCTGTAGACTATTTGCTGTGCATTAAATACTAATGAGTAACACAAATCCCGTTTAAATATCCAGTCCGTACCGCGCAGTAAACACACTCCGTCTCGGTTATACAAACCAGTCAGTTAATTTTGTATAGGGAAATAATCGCTGTTTGTTCTGAGATCCACACAAAACACATAAACACACTGTGTGGGCAGAACGTAGAATTGTTGAATGTTAAAACCTGGTGGTACATAAAGTGACCGCGAGGGCTTAAATGGCTAATGGAGTCTGGTGTGAGTTGAGTGCCTAACGTAATTTTAATTTTCGTCTAGACTCTACTCTGTTTTCATTTATCGGTTAAAATTACGATGTTTTATTCAGTCAGGCACTCAGATCGCACGGGGCAACTCAGAAAAACGAGAAAACTGGGACTGAGTCGAGGATGTTAGTAGTTTATCGGCACAGTCGTTATGATCGACTTAAATTATTTAATGGCCTTGAATGAAGTGTTAATTTGGCGTTAGAGTGACGAGGGAAATGCATTTAGAGGAGCAGAGTGGGTCCATTGGCTGCCCAGCAATCACATGTTCAGGTAAGCGGTTACCGCGGTAACAGAAAGGAAAGACCCACGAAGGAAACATGAAAATTCGTCCGGTCGGATCACAGACCCCCCGAATCCGCGTCGGACATCGGACTGAAACCGAGTAAATTTTCGCTGTCCTCAGCCGTCTTGAATACTCATTAATTGTTCTTCCATTGGTTTAATTGACAAATTATGACGCCGTGTCTACACACGTAGACATGACTGTGGGAGAGCTACAGCGTAGAGCCGTCCTAAACACGGTCTTCCTTGTAATTATTGCCCAGAATACGTTCTGAACACCTGCGGGCCCGAATTTTTTTTTTTCGGTACTGTTCGATACAGACGCTTGTGTGGCATGTTAAAAGGAAGCAGCTGTATCTGCTATTAGTTGTTTGAAATAATGTACAGTGAATGTGAGACATAATTGTGTGTGCAGTGTTTAATCTTATGGGCGTATCTGAATGAAATAAGATCAGTGAAATGTGCTGTTTTACAAACAGACACATATAAACTTTACACCTGTCTCAGTGTGTTGGGGTTACTACAGGGGCAGACGGTTTATGTAGCCTCCACATAACACGCAGAAAATCTACGTTTGCCACGTTATTGTCCGTACGTTTTGTTAGAAGCTTTTGGTCACGGTCGTTGGACATAGGTGGGTTTGTAAACGCGTGTTTTGGCAATTATGTAAGGTTTTGAAATGTATATCAGACTTGGTTTGCTGGATTCAAAATGCCAAACATAATATGCGTGTGTTCATATCCGTGATTGATACACACATAGACAATGTGCATGTCAGCTTCACAGCACGAAGACCTGAATGCTGCGAAAGTCGCTTGGATAGAAGTGTAGTGTTTTGAGCACAACAAAACTCAGTGGTTATTTTATATACCACCAAGTTTAACATTCAACAAGAGAGACAAGGTATGTACAACATAACACCGAGGAACGTTCGCGTAACCGTTGTTGCCATGGAAAAGCAATAAATATTACATGTTCTGAGTGTGTTTCTGTAGTCTTAGCTATCCAGCACTCAAAGCGCATGCGCCGTGTTTTGTTACCTGTGTCCTGTCCGGCTCTGTCGTATTTTTTTCACGTTATCTCAGAAGCGGCAGGAAATTTGGAAAAAAAAAAATTTATCATATTTTAACGAAACTTGAATTTTCTCGACAGATTTTCGAAAAATTCTCACCCACCAATTTCATGAAAATCCGTAGAGACGGCCAGACATAACGAAGAAGAATTATACATTCTGCCCACACAGTATATTAACGTCTTGTTTATAGATCTCAGAACAAACAGCCATTATTTACCTACATAGAATTAACTGATACGTTTTTATAATCGAGACGGAGTGTGTTTACTGCGCGGTACGGACTGAATATTTAAATATGATGGATTTTAGTATTTGAAGGAATAGTTGTACAAAGGAGGACACAGTTTCCTCTTGATAGTTTTAGTGTCTACACGAGTTTCACCATCGCCAGTATCGAAAAGTGGGCGATATGAAGTATAAATTTTGTATTCTGTTTCCCCTCTGAAACTTCACCGTTCTGCCCCAGCAGTTTGCGCGCGCGCCTGGTACTGAGACCTCAGAACCTGATGATCTCGGCATATTTTTCTTTGCAGCTTCGTACAGCTCTTGTTGAATCCGGAGTTTGATGAATGAGTAATGCCCTATATCCTCCCGCAGAGCACAGAGCAAGAAGTTTGCTAACACTACCGCTTGGGGGCACTGAAACTTGTTCTGTTATGCATTTGGATGATGAGATATAGACCTATAATCGCAATATATTCTGTCAGAATTACTGTATAGTTTCGTTGCAATGGGGTAAGAAGCTGCTATATGGAAGGTGAATACATTTTTTAAAAGTGTTTCAAGTGATAATCCTTACGGTCTGAGAACGCTCAAATGCTTGGACCTTGGGTTCGAATTTTGAATGATTTGACCCAAAGGTCACGTGTAGACGAAGAATTCGTTTCCATTGTGTTAGTTATGGCGTACAAACCGCCTACACAAGGTAGGGCGAGGACTGTATACAGCTGTGGCAGAGAAGTGTCTTGTGGAGATGCAGCGACGAATTGCACCGCCTTCTATAAATCTTTTCTGTAAACATTCTGGAAACGTCATGATTGGCACCTTCAGTATATCCCATAGTCCAGCTGATTATCGGGAAAGCCCATAGTTTTCGGCTGTGCACTGATTAGTTTGTGCCCTGATTTTGGGAATCTGTTGCAGGCACTTGCTGTTGAGTGCACTGCTGTAGCTCAGTCGGTATGGATGCTCGCTACGGGCTCGACGGTCCGGGGATCGAATCCCGGTAGGGGCGAGACTTTCCCTCACCCGTCTAGACCGGCCCTGGGGATCGCCCAGCTCGTCTGACAATGGGTATCGGGTCTCGTTCCTGGGGGTAAAGCGGCTGGGGCGTGGCGTTGACCACCCACCCCATCTAGCGCCGAGGTTAAAGGCCTGCTCTACTGTACTGTACTGTACTATACTCTACTCTACCCCTCTACTCTACTGTACTCTACTCTGCTCTACTCCTCTACTCTACTCTACTCCTCTGCTCTACTCTTCTCCTCTACTCTACTCTAATCTCCTCTACGCTACTCCTTTACTCTACTCTGCTCTGCTCTACTGTACTCTACTCTCTTCTGCTCTACTCCTCTACTCTAATGTATTCTACTCTACTCTACTCTCCTCTACTCTACTCTGCTCTACTCTACTCCTCTACTCTAATGTACTCTACTCTCCTCTGCTCTACTTTTCTACACTGCTCTACTCTACTCTACTCTCCTCTCCTCTGCTCTACTCTAATCTCCTCAACGCCACTCCTCTACTCTACTCTACTCTCCTTTACTCTAATCTCCTCTACGCTACTCCTCTACTCTACTCTACTCTACTCTACTCTACTCCCCTACTCTAATGTACTCTACTCTACTCCACTCCACTCCACACCAGTCTACTCCCCCTCTGGACCTGTATGGCCTGTTCTAGGGTGAAATTCGTCTTGTTCTTTTACCTACTCTTAATCACTTTAACCAGCAATACGTGCATTTTATTGATCAGAATTATCATTACCGCTATGGCACCACTCCAATTTGGCTTTTTTACTGTGTGATTAAGGTATAGCTTTATAAGAAACCGACGTTTCGGTCATTTGCACTATTCCCGTTCTCAGGGGCAGGGACCCATCTTCAACAGCAGTCGCACTCCTGTTTCCTCCGTTGTGTGCCAGAATGTACCAAGCTGCTCGATAAAACACGATAATTAGTAACGTGTGCTGACACATGGACCCTACAGCTGCATGAATTCTGTCCGTGTTAACTGTACTACAGAGCCAGAGTTTCTGTCCCCGTGGAGAATCTTGGGTGTGTCAGATTTCTTACACAGTATTGAAACCAGTTGGTTTTAACGGTGAATTACGTCTGCAGTTTTAACTTTCTTCCATCTCGGAAAGTAAGACCGGTTCGGAAGACGCGCGCGCGTGTGTGTGTGTGAGTGTGTGTGTGTGTGTGTGTGTGTGTGAGTGTGTTGGTCTAATGTGGTGGGGTGTGGGGAATAACCGCATTACTAGGAGAAGAAGCAGCAATTTGGGTCCAGAGTGAGTGATGGATCAATTAAGTAGACCTGCCATCCCAGACTTAAGTGAATTTGGCCCGTACTACAGGACGGGGCATGGTAATCCCTTCTCCTCTAACTCAGTATTACAGTGCACGGAAGAGGGAAAAATTCTGTGAAGTAAGCCAGAAGTTTGTCGTATACAGTGCGTGTTTGAGTCAGAGAGCCAATAAAGCAGGATACGGTAATTAGTTTGCGGAAATAAAACGTGCAGAGCGGCTGTCACATAAAGGGAAGGCGATGTGTCCGTAGCAGAGACAGACAGACAGACACTCCTGAATCTTAGCGCCTGTGTGAAGAACCTCGAAACAGATATGAGCGATAATTAGTTGGTAATTTGACTGACTGATATCTGCTGCAGGGCTGCCGTTAAATGAAGCAGAATGTGTGTGGGTGTGTGGGGGGGTGTGTTTGTGTGCGTGTGTGTGTGTGTGGGGGGGGGGGGTTTGGTGAATCGGAAAAAGACGGAAGTCAGAGTGTTTCAGAATTAGCCTGATTACTACAGTCTCAAGCTGAGCACCTCTTTAACCTTGGTAATACTGATGATGTGCCATGCGTTTGGTAGTAGGAGCTTAAAATAGGCCACAATATTTTCGTCACAATACTTCCTGTTTTCCATACCGTATTAATCAACTTGGAAAGCCGGGATATCTCGGTACACATACTGACTGCGCTCTCTGCTTTAACGATCCGGGGTTCGAAACCCGGAAGGGCGAGGCTTTTTCTTTTCTCCAAATGGTCCAGATCGGTTGTGGGACCTACCCGTTTTCCTATTCATTGGGCACCGGCTTCCTTTCCTGGGGCGTGATGTTGACCGCTCACCACCATCCATGAAGTGTATTAGTGCACTTGTATTTAGTTAGAACCGATTCCTTGTGCAATTAGTTTGTGAGCGGAAGATAGACTCTAAATTTTTGCGGCTGCCAAACCGGACGGCTCCACGTTCAATACGAGAGCTCTCGTTTGCTCCTTGTCATAATAACACATCTGATGCAATATGTGTGGAATTTTTCCACACATGGCATCTTCCCACACCCGGCATCTCTCCACACATTGCATCTTCCACAGTTACGAACATTCTGATATGGTTATACCATTCCTTTTCGAAGTGTTAGTCGGAACCTTCGTATGGAAAAGTAAGGATTTGACCGCTGATGGCACGTCGTCATGTAGTGGCTAAATAGTCTTACATTTGTGTTTGAAATTACGGGGTTAGAATTCCATGTGAAAGACTGGCTATTCTTACTGAGGGTTTCGTCGTCGTTTCTGTTTCCTGAGGGAGATACTAAGATAGTCAATATGGAATACATGATGACTGCTTCCTTCGTATTTATTTTTTGCGTGGTATGTAACCTGTATAACTGGAAAAGGTTGTTAAGGTACAGTCATTCCAGGTCTTTACTAAAGTCAAAGACACACATTACTGTTCTGTGGGTATTCCAATCTCCAAAACAGTTTTCTGTCTGTGGGGTTTCCCTACAGAACTTTTGTGAGCACTTACTGTGCCCAAATCCATATAAACAATTTCAGTCCCTTTCATGTCCCACGAGGTTTAACACTTACAAATTGGACGTTCTGCCCATTTGTGTGTTAAGTGTTCGGTTTTGTTCTCAGAACAAACAGCGGTTAATCCCTCTGTAAGGCAGACCTACTGGTTTGTATAACCGAGACGGAATGTGTTTACTGCGCGGTACGGCTTGAGCATTTAAATATTGTGCAGGTTGGTTTTCGTCTTAGTAAAGCTGATGGCATGTGTAGCAGCTACTTGTCACTTGGGCATCAAGTGTGGGTTTGGAATGACGTAACAGCAAATAAACTGGAAACTGACAGACGGTGGAACGAAATGAAACACGTAACAACCGTGGGGAACAAACTTGGTGAATCCGTGACAGGAGTCAGTGATACATTGATTTCATTTGAGTCTCTGTAACTGTGCGCTGGTCTCTTCGTTTAACGGAAAATTGCGTGTTTTACATGAAGAGTCAACATTTCACTGAAACTCCATCAGTAAATCGTAACTGTCGATAGTTTAAAACTATCGATCGTGTACATCGATATAATTGGATGACAGTGGTTCGTCTTCGTGCGAGGAAGACCACACATTTTTATCCCATCCGTACGAAGCCTGTCAGTCCGTCCGTCGCCTGGCGTTCTCTGTAGTTGTGGTGCTGTGGCCAGCCTGCTTCGTTGCGGCTGTACCAGGCGGTGATACGGTCACACGAAAAAGTGGCTGGGTTATAATCGTAGGTTGAACTTGCCAATGATTTACTTTACATCCCATCTTCAAGGGGCAAGCTAGTCCGATAGGCTGTCCCGAAACGTCGGTTCATATCTTCCGGCAAACGCTGTGCGGCATTGCGGCATGGAGTGACGACCTCAGCTACAGAGCAGGGGAATCGGAAGTGTCGTAAGACAATAATTTCTGTTCTGTTTTATTCTTATTTTAAAATTATATATATATATATATATATATATATATATATACACACACATACATACACACACACACACACACACACACGAGTATATATGCTGATAGACGCCATACAATAGCTGTGACAAGAGTCTCACTATAAATCTTGTTTACCGAGTTCTATTCCTGTGACACGAATGCGCACGTGTCGCTTGCGTGCGATAAGAACACGTGACATTCTAGATCCTGCTTAATGCTTGCTTTAAGCTGTGCATATTTTATATCACCTGTGATTGGCTCCGCAGTGTTAAAGAGTTTTATAATCTGTTGTGATTCTTGCCAGTACGTCTACTGAGATGCCCTGCAAAATATTTGTAGACACGAGGTAGAAACCCAGAAAAAGGGATGTAGCGCCACAGTTATTATTATTATTATTATTATCATCATCATCATCATCGAATATTTCACTCCTCAGCTTTGGCTGGGAAATATTCACCTATCCTGGGATGCAGTAAGCAACAGGATTAGGCTCGGTGGTCTTACTTGTAGTTTAAGAAGTTTCTTACAATTGAACATGTGCCAAGAATTATAGATTTTTGCAGCTGTATATATGTATTGGAGTGCAGGTTAAGTGTTGTTAGACTTTGTGATAGTGGCTTTGGAATTACTCCCGTAGATGATATTGCTATCGGGATCACTTGTGCTGCCTTTTGCTTCCACATAGCACATATTTAATTCGTCAGTTCTTGGTATTTGTTTTATTTGTCGGTTATTGTTTTGGCGAGATTATGTGTATTTGGGACAGCTATGTCTATCAAAATGTGTTCTTTATTTTCTTATTGATAAAAGTTATGTCAGGTCGATTGAAAGATATTGTTTTGTCCGTAAGTTTGCTGCGATTCCGGCACAGCTTGAAATGTTGATTCTCCAATACACTAGTTGGTGTGTACTTACAATATTGACTTTTATCGTCAATCAGTTCGGCTCCTTCTGCCAGTTTCTGACGGATAATTTTGGCTAGTCCATCGTGTCTCTTTACATACTCGGTAGGTGCTAGTTGCTCACACGACAGGTAGCAATACTGATCTTATTAATGCCAGATACTGTAGATACAGTGTTATGAGCTCCTGATGATGGGCGAAATACCACCCGAAACATGTTGAGCAGTTGACAGATTTAAATAAACTGTATTCTATAGCATCTTTTTGGATAATTATTACCATATAGTAAGATGCAGGGTCCATGTTAATGTTAATGTTCTTACGTACGTTGTTTCTGAGATTTTAAAAAGTTATTAACACTGCACATTTTTGCGTACGAGAAACATTACATAGAGGCTTGGGACGCAACGGTGAAGTGTGTCAGTGGCGCTGCAATCGCAAGCTACATCACGCCAACACGCCGTTCCTTGTGAGTTCTAAGCCACTGACACTAACCTGAAACGATTAGTATTTTGTAGGCAGTTAGCAACTAAACTGTAAAATATTCAGATATTATACATTTTGTTCCTCACAAATGAATCATGCTGTACTTGACAACCGTAAAATTTTCACACGCTGCAGTTTAAAACAATGACCTAAAATGGCTTTATAAATACCCATGCAAAACGTAAACAGCCTAATAGCATCGAATATATTTCCACGTATTCAAGGAACAATACACACATGTTTGTCCTCTTATTCTTCTTTTTCCTGTGTCGCTGCGACCCCTCAACGCGGGCCATGGCCTCCTCATTCACGAGCTTTCTAGATCACACACAACGACGCATCACAGGCGGAAGGATTCCTCTGGACGAGTGATTAGCTCGTCGCAGAGACCTCTACCTGACAACACACAACACTCACAACAGACAAACATCCATGCCCCCGGTGGGATTCGAACCCACGATCTCAGGAGGCTGGCAGCCATAGACGTATGCCTTAGACCGCGCGACCACTGGGAGCGGCGGTCCTTTTATTACGGAACTGTTTGTACCTTTACATGAGGTATATCAGTGAAAATTATGGCATATTTCAAGCATTCCTTAATCACTAAATTAACCGTACGGTTTGGAATTATTCCTTTTCCCTTCTGTCGCCAGTTACTATTAAAAGTGCTCATATCTTAGCATTATCCATCTATACATCAGTTAATATACTGTTCATTACACTTCGGCTCTGTATAAACATCGTCAAACGATGGTATGACTAATGAGAATCTAGGCTAATTCTAGCGGCAATGGGAACAGTTTGTCTATTAGGCGTCATAATCCAGCTTTCCCTGCGTCATGTCAATATATATATATATATACAGGGTGTCCCAGAAGGAATGTGCCAGACTTCGGGAGGGTGTTCCTTATGTTAAAGTATACCGATATAACCCAAAACGCATATGTCCAAAGTTGAACGGTTAGGGAGATAATGGCCAGAGAATTTTGAAACTTTGACAGCTGTTACACACTTATTGATTACCAAATACATATTAAAACTGGCAGG
>Ga0123352_10009735_pt1 | contig 15060 bp, 8 predicted proteins | sample TergutLab28metaG_FD_89700 | JGI IMG/M metagenome (GOLD analysis project Ga0123352, IMG submission 89700) | Labiotermes labralis P1 segment gut microbial communities from Petit-Saut dam, French Guiana - Lab288 P1 | ecosystem: Host-associated > Arthropoda: Insects > Digestive system > Gut ... | reverse complement strand
GGAGTTGGGCCACTTGTTGACCCGTTCCGGTCTCACGTATCCAGAAGTCTCTTCAAAGGTCTACCATGATTCCTTCTGCCAGTTGGACAGTAGTGTTTCATTACCCTGGGTAATCTATTTCGAAGCATTCTATTTATATGTTGTATCCAGCTTCTCTTGTATTCCAGTAATTTGTCCAAAATTGATGTTATTTTTAAATCCTTTGCAATTTGTGCATTTGTTTTGTAATCTGTCCAAGTGTATCCTGCTGTTCTTCTCATGTATTTCATTTCTGCTGCTGTTATTCTTCTGTTTCAACTGTGAAATTAATTTGAATTGCTTACCTCTTTAGTATATGGGGTAAAGAACCTACAAGCAACAGCTCTGATATCAACTGTTTTCTGTCAAGCTAATATGGCATCATCATTATATATCTGTCATGGAGTTGGGCCACTTGTTGACCCGTTCCGATCTCACGTATCCAGAAGTCTTCAAAGGTCTACCATGATTCCTTCTGCCAGTTGGACAGTAGTGTTTCATTACCTTGGGTAATCTATTTCGAGGCATTCTATTTACATGTTGTATTCAGCTTCTCTTGTATTCCAGTAATTTGTCCAAAATTGGTGTTATTTTTAACTCCTTTGCAATTTGTGCATTTGTTTTGTAATCTGTCCAAGTGTATCCTGCTGTTCTTCTCGTGTTTATTGTTGGTTCATTATACAAATAATAAAGATGCGTGATACTAATTTTAAAATGAGGCCTTCAGTGTTATTGGGCGTGACGCCGTGTGGTGTGATAGAAAATTAACCTCCTTCCTCTGAACCTTGGACTAGTTTCTACCAGATTACACGACGTCACATTCCAGGAGACGGTATTGTCAAATATGTTTATTGCTTTTGTGTTTGCCCAGAAGCCTAATGAGGGACGCGTGACTCATGTTAAAACAGCTGAAAATAATTCAGGTGGAAATGAATTGCTCGACACGATAACACCACCTGTGCTAATGCAATAGACACCTGCACTGTGATGGAATATCTAGGAACTCTTTCGAAACGGATGTTGCGAGGGAGGTGGTAGGAGAAGACTTTATGGCAAAGTCTGCCGATAGTATTTAACCCAACGGAGAGGAGTCCGTAATGAGAAACTGATAGTTCCGGATCGACTCAGCATCTATCAGAAACGAGTAAAAAGGTAAAGCAGTCCCGTTACAGGCCTGGAGGGGTCCAGAGTTTTCTAGGACGTTAAGGTTCCCAGATTTCGTGACAACGGCACGGGATGGTGGTAGGTTGTCAACCTTACGCACCGTCCGCCTTTACCCCCAGGAAATACACCTGGTTCTCATTTCTGTTGGAGGCTGAGTCGACCCCAGGGCCATAGTGCGATCGGAAGGATTTTATGTCAATGAAAAATAAACTGACACCAGCTGGGATCGAACCAGCGACCTTCTGATTTGTAGCACAGCACTGGGCTACCGCGGTCCCCCTTCAGAGATGAGTTCCAGGAATATTTCCGGGAGAGTAAAGGTGGCCGGTGCGTAGGGCTGACATTACCACTTACATGTGCCAATTTTCTCGAAATCCGGGACCCTCAAACTCCTAGAACCGTCAGGACCAGAACAGGGATTTATTTCCCTTTTAATGCTCCTAATTACTCTGATTGAAATTTTGATGAACGATGTCTTTTATGAAAAATAACTACTACAAGTAAAGGTCACCCTGGAGCAGGCCACGAAGGCCCAGAAGTGGAGTAGAGGTATAGCTCTACTCTTTCTTTAACCTCGGCACTTGATGTGGGTGGGTGGTCAACGACACACTCCGCCCGCTTTACCGCCGGGAAATACCCTGTACCTACTGTATAGGAGGCTGGGTGGACCCCAGGGCGGTCTGGATGGGTGCAGAAAATCTCACCACCCACCGGGGTTCGAACCCCGGACCGTCTAGCCGGTAAAAAAAAAACTGGTAATGGTAAATCAGTCCCTTTACAGGCCCGAGGTGCCCAGAGGGTTCCAGGAAGTTAAAAAAAGTAACTGGTACCGTACTGAATTATACAAGGGGCCGAGACATGGGTGTACAAATCCCGGGTGCCAAGTCGCCGCGTGGGTCCTCAGCATGCTCCTTCCTCGTGTTATCCTTCTGGCGCCGATGATTTTGACGTGGATCCCGGATTTTTAGCACATTTATGTTCATGTGGTCCCAATTCGATATACGTAAATCTGCGCGACCTGTGTTTCAGGTCGGTGGTTACTGCATGTGCGGGCGTAATCTGACCGGCCTGATAGGGAATTATAGCAGTACCACGTGTGTTTCTCTCTCTCTCTCTCTCTCTCTCTCTCGTATGATTCACGGAATACAGAATTACCCGACTGGTCTTTCTAAGCGAGCATGTGTTTACTATTGAGAAAGGACTGAGTTTGTTTAATGCGATTCCGACGAAGTACGCGCTGCTGTCCGAACACAAAACTCAGCTGTTCAGCCCCTTCCCTCTCTTGCATGCTGCTAGCACTACACTTCTCATCACGCTGCCTTCTTCACTTCCTAGTGCTCTTACGTTGTTTTCCGTCTTATCCTACCAGAAGGACGAGCGGTCACTAGCTGGCAGTCTTCAGAACAGGAAACTTTTTCTGATCCCCCCCTTTAATAATAATAATACTACTACTACTACTACTAATAATAATAATAATAATAACAACAACAACAATAAAAGTACACACCAGTCAATGTACTGGAGAATGAAAATTTCAAACTGTACTGGAATCGCAGCATATTTACGGACAAAAAAATACTTTTAATCGACCTGACATAGCTTTTATGAATAAGAAAAACAAAGAACACCTTTTTGATAGACATAGCTGTCCCAAATACACATAATCTCGCCAAAACAATAACCGACAAACAAAACAAGTACCAAGAACTGGCGAATGACTTATGTGCTATGTGGAAGCAAAAGGTAGCACAAGTGATCCCGATAGTAATATCATCTACGAGAGTAATTCCAAAGTCACTATCACAAAGTCTAACAAGACTTAACCCGCACCCCAATACATATATAAAACTGCGAAAATCTGTAATTCTTGGCACATGTTCAATTGTAAGTAACTTTTTGAACTACAAATAAGACCACCGAGCCTAATCCTGTTGATTACTGCATCCCAGGATAGGTGAATTTTCCCAGCCAAAGCTGAGAAGTGAGAAATTCCATGATGATAACAATAATAATAGTAATAATAATACTAATAATAATTTCACTGCCTCTCACTGCAACCCTTCCTCTCCATCTGTTTTTTTGCTGTCTGTCTCCTATGTTATGTTTGGAAGTATTAAATACAGGAAGATTACAGTTTTGTGAGATGTTGCGTCTATCGGCAGGTAATTGTTTACCAGTCTTCATGGCGTAACATCTCAGAATACTTGTATCTTCAGCAACACCGCTGTCAGAACCACAAACCGCAGGATCAAACAAGTACAGCCGTTAATAAAGTGCAGAGTTGGGTATTTCTGAATTGCCTTCAGGTTATATTTGTAAACCCGATATAGTCATTGAATACAGCATGTGCCACTTGAAACCGATCCGCTTGCACGGAACAAGTGGGCCGGTTTTAAGTGGAACCTTATCTATAAACACGACATTGTTATAGATTAAGATTAGGGGAAAGTATGGACAACGGTTTGCTTGCTTAGCGGTATCGCGTGACCTCGCAACTTGAAACCCATGAAGTAATAGCAGTTTCTGATCCCACGTGAACATGTCCGGGATAGCCCAGTGGGTACAGCCACTCGCGCTACGGGCTGAACGGCCCGGGGATCGAATCCCGGTGGGGGGGGTGAGATTTTCCACACCTGTCCAGACCTCCCCTCTGGCCTACCTAGCCCCCTATACAATGGATACCGTGTCTGTCCCGGAGGTAAAACGGTCTGGGCGTGGAGTTGACCATCCAACCCCATCTAGCACCGAGGTTAAATAAAGAATAGAGCTATACCTCTGCTCCCTCTCTGGGCCTTCGTGGCATGTTCTGGGCTGAGCTTTACCTTTACCTCTAAACATAGAAACACAAATTTCAGTTTTTTTTTAAAATCCGCTGTTGTTGGAATTCTGTTGACACTGGCTACATGCACTGCTATACCAAACAGATCGTACTATACCAGTGTAGATAGATCAGAAAGCGAGGTGTGTGTGTGTGCTGTGGACGAGGACAATTTTAGCGGGGATGACCCCAGTCAGGTGTATTTATAGCAGTGACAGGCGGGTAGAAGAAAATAAAAAGAAGTGCGACGTTGTAGAGATGCGCCAACAGAACATTTTCATGTGACAAGTAGTTATATTCCTGTCGCGCACACGGTTGAACAGTTACTGTAATGATCAGTGATGCTCTCATTTCACAACAGAATTGGCCACTGAATTACACTAAGACAGGTTTATATTTATGTTGCAGAAATGATTATGAATATAATAGAACTGTAATGTTGAGTGGGTAGGACTCCTGATCGCGATGCGGGAGGTACAGGGTTTGAATCTTAACCCAGAGCCAAGCTATAAGGCTTGATCTTCGTGTTTTTTCCTCATTTCCTCCAGGAAGTTTTTGGGGTTCTTGACTTCGATTACGTTACGACAGCTTTATTGTATCTCATTTCTGATTTATTTTTCATTAAACCTTAAATACAAAGACTGATGAGAAAAAAGTGAAGACCAAAGGAGTAATGAGAGATAAGTGTTTGAAGAAGGCGATGGAGTGGAGACATTAGTAGCTTGAAATAAGGGACGCTAAATTTTAATAAATCATTAACTCTTTGAATGCTGAATTAAATTCCATCTGTCATTTGCTGGCATTATTAGGAGCTCACCATATTCTACACGTTAGCAGGATAAGGGTTAATGCAATCTTCTTTTACGCGTACCTCAAAACAGTGGGAGAAATTTTGATAAACCTGATTCGAAGATTAGTTTGAATTTTACTTTAAGGTATCAGCTCGTACCGCGCAGTAAACACCCTCCGCCACAGTTATTAAAACCGGTCAGTTAATGATGTATAGGGAAATAATCGCTGTTTGTTCTGAGATCCACACAATACACGTAAATACGTTATGTGGGCAAACGTAGAATTTTTGAGTGTTAAACGTGGTGGTACATATAGTGACCACTAGGTCTTAAAACGCTAGTTATCGTACGTTCGATGTTAAATATTGCGATATACCGACAGCGTTGTTAAAAGTAAACAGTAATGTGGAAAAGTGTGACGTAAGATTGTCAGGAATCGGGAAGGCTGCTTATCTGTACACTCTGTATTCTCAGAACGCACATCTGTTAAACGTTACCGAACCACAATGCTGTTATTGTGACGCGTATGTCCAATTACCGCTGTGTGCAAAACCAGATACATGCTTGATAAGTTGTGCTTATTTGCAGCGGCTGAAGGCTGCTTTCGCCAAGTGGAGGCCAACCAAATCAAATTAAAGTCTAGTGCCATACGTATGGGGATTATGTGTAGTGTTATGCTGGTGATTAGCAGTTGTAGTGCATAATACAGGGTGATTCATATGGAAAGAAACCCAGATATTTAGGTATAGATCACGAACGGATGAACAAAATATGATAATATTGATAGGATACATACCTTGTCTTACGTTGAGCAAATTGACGTGACATAATGTACTGGAATTGTCCACGGCTCTCCGCCAGGCGCATCTGGACTCGGTGTTGCGTGTTGTTGGTAGTACCTCTCAGTATTATGCTGTCAGTGTGCCAGCTTTCATTTGTAATGTTCTCTGTTAGTGCGTCAAATGTGTACTGTTTTTACAGATCACTCCTTTCTTAAGGTAACCCCACAAAAACAAATCTGGTGGCTTTGAGTCTGATGACAGTGGTGGCCACAGATTCTTTTAAATCGTTCGATCCTCGAAGAAAGTCTGGATTATTGCCATGGATTTTATTGACGTGTGGCATGTTGCTGTATCTTGTTGGAAGTACAGGGCGAGCATAAAGTCTTCCCTGATTACAAACATTTATTACAAGAAAACTACGTGGAATACAAACATACTTTTTTACCATTACTTAAGTTAGTTTCTAAAATTTTATGTCATGTGTTTTTTGTAACATTTGTAACATTTGGTTTTTGGATGCAACATTTCCAAACAGGTGGATTGGGAGAGATGGTCCGACACCCTGGCCACTACGATCGCCGGATATAACCCCCCCCCCCTTTGACTTCTTTTTATGGGGCAATGTTAAGGACAGAGTGTTTTCAACACCAGTTCCAGATATTACAAATTTGAAGGCAAGAATAACGGACGCTTTTGCTACAATAACTGAAGACATGTTGGAGAACACGTGTAGAGAAATTGATTATCGATTAAACGTTCTCCGTGCAACAAAAGGGGCACATGTTGAAGTGTACTGCTGTGTTGTAAAAAGACTTCTAGAGTTACACTTTGAAAAAAAAAGTGTGTATTCCATGTTCAGTAGTTTTCTTGTAATAAATGTTTGTAATCAGGGAAAGACTTTATGCTCACCTTGTAGGCTTGAGCAAGTTCCACACGGTAGGGCTGTTCCACATACTGAGAGAATATGCAAACGTACTGTGGTGTCAAGAGTTTTTCCGAAGAAAACAGCTCGAGAGATCCTTTGACCAGATTTAGCCCACCAAATTCACGTTTTCTCCCGGATACAACAGTTCTCCGTCAATCCCGTGAGGATTCCCAGCAGCCCGTATCCTGGAAAATTGTGAATTAACGCAGTCAGAAGGGTTGAACCGGGCTTCATTCGTTGAACCACAACATGTCAAGTATTCCCATCGTATCGTGAAGGCAGTCCTGAAGACAATGGCAGTAGGGAGAACTCGTTTCTGCTTATCTGGTTCCAGCAAGTGCTGGAACGCCGTCACACTGGATGGCAGCAACTTCGCTTTCTTGGCAGCTTTTTGACACGTGGAAAACGAGTAGGGAGGATCATGGGACAATCTTCGCAAAGATTTTCTGGGCGATTCCTCTGTCGTGGCAGACATGCATACTGAGCAATAAATTTCAAACGATTAATTAAACACTTTTCATATGTTTAATCTTCCGTGCATTAATCATTTCCATAATGTTGAAGTAAACAAGAAAATGCACTTCAGTGTTTATGACAGGCACTTTGTTGGTTACTTATTATGGACCTGATTAATGCAGTAAAAAGAGAGACGAAATACATGAGAAGAACAGCAGGATACACTTGGACAGATTACAAAACAAATGCACAATTTGCAAAGGATTTAAATATAACACAAATTTTTGACAAATTGCTGGAATACAAGAGAAGCTGGATGCAACATGTGAATAGAATGCCTCAAAATAGATTACCCAGGGTAATGAAATACTACTGCCCAACTGGCAGAAGGAATCATGGTAGACCTTCGAAGAGATTTCTGGATACGTGAGACCGGAATGGGTCAACAAGTGCCCCTACTCCATGAAAGATATATAATGATGATGATGATGATGATGATTAATGCAGTAAAGATGGAAGATATTAAAATAATTAATGCCCAACAGGCAAAAGCTACACACGTCTACAAGAACACGAAATAAAACTACTAAAAACGAAAGCAGCCCCCTGGTTAAAAAAAAAGTGTGTCGATCAAGCCATCTAACTTCAAAATACGTTAATCTCGCCGTTAGTGGTGAGAACATTGTGAATAAAATACATAATTAACATTGAAGTATGTTATGGCTATTACTTACGTACTGATTTACTTAGTGTGTGGAGCAGAGTCCTTCTAACCGGCTCTCATCTAGTCAAGAAATTCCCCACATTTTATGGAACCCGAAGTTTCATAACCGCATTCACAAGTTCCCGTCACCTGTCCCTATCCTGAGCCAGCTCGATCCCGTCCATACCCCCACATCCCACTTCCTGAAGATCCATCTTAATATTATCCTCCCATCTAAGCACGGTTCTCCCAAGCGGTCTCTTTCCCTTAGGTTTCTCCACTACAACCCTGTATACGCCTCTCCTCTCCCCCATACGCGCTACATGCCCAGCCCGTCTCATTCTTCTTGATTTTATCACCCGAACAATATTGTGTGAGCAGTACAGATCATTAAGCTCCTCATTATGTAGTTTTCTCCACTCCCCTGTCACCTCGTCCCTCTTAGGCCCAAAATTCTCCTCAGCACCCTGTTCTCAAACACCCTCAGCCTACTTCCTTCCCCTAGTATGAGCGACCAAGTTTCACACCCATACAAACAGGCAAAATTATATATTATGGATATTCCTTAAACCAGTTGCCTGGTTTGAAGCGTTGACGTATTTTTACATTGTTTCTCATGAGTTACTGACAATATCTAACATTGGTGACGTAAAATGACTGCCTCTGGGGTTGGATTTATCATTGTGCAGTACCATTGTCGCCTATTCTTAATAACACCAGGAACAAGTATAATAGTCCCTGGGGAGGACACATTATCAAGCACCTCAACTTCACCACACGAGAAAGGGTGCGTCCAGAAAGGTACGCATAGCGTTAACGATTCTGGCCCTGTCACTGACCTTTAACGACCTGGAAAACTGATAGACTTTCAGAGACAGTGTACCTGACATAGAAGATGTAGTTAGTTTGTATACATACGGTTTTTGTTCCACGCATTTTTCGCTGTGGTAAATGTTCAGCGAGTCTGAGACAGGCGTAGAAGCGTGTGTAGCTGTTCGCGCAAAGCGTCCATTATTTTCGTCCGATTGTAATCCAAATTCGAATGGCTCGACGAAATTTTAGATAAGGTCTTCCATGAAAATCCGGTAATCGCCTCTGGAGTTATTTTGTGTTTTTAGACGCTCCGCGGCTGTATGTGTTTGAATATAAAGATGCTCTGTGGTCAAGCAACACAGTAGAGAACCTAGAAATGAAATGTCTGTTTCTCTCTACATGATGGTATGAAACAAGCATACATTATACCACTGCATGTGCTTTGACTACAACAAGGTCTACAACACAATACAACGTGCTATTTCCGGTACCCAGTCTCCTCGCTCCTCTCCCCTGTCCTTCCGTTTGCGAGCTAATGGCTGGTGCTTCTGATGTCACCAGAGAATCAGCCCGCTGGGCTAGCCCTGGCATGGTGTCCTGCCCCGCCACGCTGCACCGAGACCGGAAAAAGCCTGACAAGTACTGGCTGGTGCCCCACACCACCAGTTATTGTAACTAAAAGAGACGGTTACGATATCTCAGTCGGTTTAGCGACACAGCCGCGTGGAAGCGATTTTTATTTTTATCCATGCGTCCAGACCGACCCTGAGAAACTCCTGCCACCTGTCCAGTTGGTGTCGAACGTTCTTTTCTCGGAGGCAAAGCGGCCTGGGCGTGAAGCTGATCACTTGCCTCCATCCAGAGCTGCGGTTAAGAAAGAACGGAGCTATGCCTCCATTCCACTCTTCGTCTTTGTTGAGTCGCGCAGAAATAATTCTGATGTATGCACTAGTGTCGCCGATCTTATTTTCAGGAATATTTTGTAAAATTATAAAGTTTAGACAATTTAAATTTATGGCCATCTGGCAAGTGATTCGTTGTAGTTAGGTAGGTTGGTATTGTATAGACTTTAATCTAATTAACTACTCAGTTGGTTCGTAATTCTGTCATTTGATATCATTGTAAAAATTGTACAGTTTCATCTCATTTTTGTCGTAAGAGCTGTTCGTTTTTCAGCAGCCGTTTATTTTAGCCGTCGATTTACGTGTAACCTTTGCAACAAACTGGGCTGCCAATGTTTTATTTCTGCCGTACTGTGGAACGAGTTTAATACGCCATGACATTCAGATTAATGATTCACACCCACAAACCCTTCCCTCACCCATCAAGTTTTGGATGCATATTGGTCTGGACACTCAAATAAATAAATAAACAATTGAATGAATGTCATAAGTAAGAGGACGAGATAGGCGGGGTATGTAACACGCATGGTAAAGATGGAGGAGTGTAAAATTTAGTCAGCAGACTTTACATTGAAGGAACAATTCGGACAGATGTATTGGGAGGATAATATTAGAATTTGTCTTTGGTCATGTGTTGAGTTTAGCCTGACCCTGGCTGGTATCAGGTTTCGATGTCGCTCTAGACTGAATGATACAGCCTCAGTAACGTTACTGTATCGAGGCTCCGGAAATAAATCTTATTACTGGTACGAATAGAGATACAATAGGCTTGATACTCTCTGCATGCTTTTGTATGCCCTTCTTGTCCTTTGTGGGTTACTTCAATCAGTCCGAAGCGCCTCGCACTGGCCTAGGTTATCAGCTGATGGCAACTACCAACGTCGGTGTGCACAGAACGGCTAGGTGACGATGGGATTGTAAGGGAGTGCGGTGGAAGGGGAGAATGACATATATAGGGATATGTGGGCGGGGGTTGATGCATGAAACTTTTTCTGTTGCCTCTTGAGAATGAATGGAGCTTCGCCTTAACTTTTCCATACTGTTCATAGCATGGTAAAAAAGGTGAAGTTAAAATTCATCCTAGAACAGGCCATGGAGGCACAGTGGGGGAAAAGAAGTATAGTTCTACTGTTTCCTTAACATCGACGCAAGATGGTGGGTGGCCTGCGCCACGCCCTAGACACATTACCCCTGGGAATGCCCCGTACATGTTGTATAGGAGGCTGGGTGGGCACCAGGGTCGGTCTGGATGGGTGCGGAAAAATCTCGTCTCCCACCGAGATTCGATCCCCGGACCGTCCAGCCCGTAACGAGTCGCTATTCCGTCTGAGCTATCCCGGCCCATTCGTAGCATGGTAGCGTAAATGTCTAAGATTAAGGATAAATTTGCTTTCCCCCTCCCCCCCTTCTTCTAATACTGAATCTTTGTTTTCTGCAGACTCCAGGCGGACCGTTTACTTGTGATCACATGACAACGTAATGCTGTCATCTTGATGATTGGGAGTGAAGGCGAAGTCATAAGTACCGACACCGGTGTGAATTATGCGGTAAGTACAGATTGTTAGCAGGAGTGCGCAGGTACATCGTTGTGGCTAGATACGGAGCTCCGTTCGACAGGTGCAAAAAAATAAAGTGTGTTTGCCGAAATGTGCATGCATAAATACATCTAACTCATATTTTGACGGATAGCGTACGTTTTTAGATTTGGTGAGGGGTCCACAATTCCTCCAAAAATATATCATTCACCTACAAACTCTAGAGGCGAGAGCGGTGATGTCACGCAAGTTCCCTTCATAGTACCTGTAGTTCTGGAGTGGCCTGTGAACCTCCCTGTTATGTGTCGCTTTCTGCTCTTGTAAATGAACTGATACACAGTTTCGTATGCGAGGGAAAAGGTGCAGTAATTGTGCTGAAAACATTAGGCGCCAACGTGTACAATAATGTGTATATGATTTGTTCTCCCGGTCGTATAGGCTCCAGGGATTTGTGCACCTGCGCCAATGGACACGCTCGGTCAGGTTCGGTCCGGTTCGGTCCGGTTCGGTTTGGCTGGGTTCTGCGTGCAGTGTGAATGCTTCCATTTCATAATGTACCTTTGTTTTCGAAGCCCAATCGGCTCGGCTCGTCTTGCAGTGTGAATGAGGCCTAAGGCGTCTGACCAATCCCTGCACGACACGTCATGTATTTAATACGTACCTTACAGAGAGCGCGACGCGACGTGACGCGACAAGAACGATGCGCAGCGGACAAAATGGAGTAGGCTGTCAGAATAGCTGAAGGGGTGTAAACGGAACGTACGTACGTAGGTCTAAAATCAACAGCAGATTGAAAAGCATTTTTAAATTTTTCATATATTTCTTAATATTTATCGGTTTGTTGGTTGCGTCCATTTGTCAAAAAAAAAAAAGTTTAGCAAGCCGGTATTTAAGTAAGTCCTGCATGCTAAGGCGTCTGGCAAACCCTCGCACCACGTGTAAGTATTTAGCACGTGCCTCACGGAAAACACCTTGAGTTTCGTTTACCTCACGACAATTATTAACACTGGACGCCTACAAACCAATTTTTCAAAAGAAAAAAGTATAGAAGTTCGGTATTTAATGAAGGCCTTAATACTTTGTCGTCTGGCTGTTTATTATTGGTTAGTGAATAATTAGATAACATGGAAAAGTGTGGAGTTTTCGGTGTTATACCTGATGGAGCGTGCAGTAATACCTTCCATATTAATTTTCATTTTTCAGGAAATTCAGTAGGCCATATAAAGCAATCTTTTAGGGCGCTCTTTGGAGATATTCGGTGAAGTGGCGAACCTACTCGTAGGCACAGATGACGCTACAAAATTGCTGTCTTTTCTGAAGTCACATTCATTTTCAAATTTGAATTTACCCCCTGAGTAGTGCGCAGTTCTACGTACTTCCCGTTTATCCTTCTTCAGCTATTCTGAGAGCCTAATCCATTTTGTCCACTCCGCGTCGCTCTTGTCGCGTCACGTTGCGTCGCTGTTGTCGTGAGGACTGACGCGTTGATTTCGTCGTATCAATCTCGTCGCGTCGCGTTCTCTGTGAGGTACGCATTAAATACATGACGTGTCGTGCATGGATTGGCCAGAAGCCGTAGACCTTATTCACGCTGCAAACCGAGCCGAACAGAACCGAACTAAAACCGAACCGAATCGGACAGCCTGAGTAGTGCGCAATTCTACGGACGCTCCGTTTATACCTCTTCAGCTATCCTGACAGCCTATTCCATTTTGTCCGTTCCGCGTCGCTCTTGACGCGTCACGTCGCGTCGCTCTTGTCGTGAGGCCTGAGCGTCGCTTTCGTCGTATCACCCTCGTCGCGTCGTGCTCTCTGTAAGGTACGTATTAAATACATGGCGTGTCGTGCAGGGGTTGGCCAGACGCCTTAGGCATCATTCACACTGCAAGCCGAACCGAGCCGAACAGAACCGAACCGAACTGAATCGATTCGGATTGCAAAACAAACCTACGTTACGAAATGGAAGCGTTCACACTGCACGCCGAACCAAGCTGAACCGAACCGAACCGAACCGCACCGAGCCTCACCGAGCCCCATTTCCTCCCACAATCTCTGTAAGTGTGTCTGAACGTTTCAGTAACATCCTGTGTATTTTTACATATGGGGCATTTTTGGTAATCACAAAGCAAGAAATCAAGCGGACCACTTACTGAGTTTGATCGGCGTTGTTGTCTATGATGTACCCACCGGAAACTGATATGTGATGTTGCAATTTTTGGGCCCTTAGTGTTAAGTTCTAAAATCAACAGGAGACGGAAAAGCATTTTAAAATTTTTCGTTTATTTCATAATATGTTACGGGATACACAAGGCTGGACAAAATAAGAAGCGAAGTCATAAGAAAAGAACTAGAGATCTCTGGAATACAAGATGTGAGACTCAAATACAAACAAAACTGGATCAACCACCCTGAGAGAATGGACAACACTAGACTCCCGAAACACGCACTCAACTACAAACCTCGAGGAAGAAGAGATCGTGGACGCCCCAGGAAACGATGGCAGTGCGTCGATGCCGGAACAGGTCAAACGACCTAATCCATGGAGGAAGATGATGATTTCTTAATATTTGTCGGTTCTCTTGATTGCGTCTTTTTGGCGTAATTAGGGCCATGGAATACATTATAGTTACGTTTCTGTGAACAGTGTACGTTTTGCCTCCTTACAATGCTCCTGCGAATGGATCTTAATACTCTATGTTGCTAAAGAGCTCAGCGGCCGATTCCAAACTGGTTGAGAGCCATTAGTTACATTCCTCTGATTTAAAGTAATGACTCTTCGTGGTACTTTCTTCAATTTAAATTTAAACATAACCATTACACTCTACGCCACGGATTACAGGTGTTGATATATGTGATAACTTTTCGAAAGCGCTCAAAACTTCACAGATGTTACTGTTTCGACCCCCTCTTTTATCCGGCAGTTACGTTGTTTGAGGAGGTATACATGCCACTAATACTCTGAAAACAAATCTACATCACATTCACTTCTAACTTCACAGAAATGCACGAGAAAACGTGCTTTTCTCTACATGTAAAGAGACCCCCTTCTTTACCGACAGTTCGCGACCAAACAGATATCGTTAAGTAGCCCAGGAGTGCATATTTGGAGGCTCTCGAATTTGATTCGAGAATAACTTCTCATAGCAACGCGACTGCACGCGAAACAACAACAGCGACGCCTTACTGACAAAACAGCGCAACGTCACAAATGGATTAGGCTCTCAGGTTAGAATGAGGAGGTGTAAACAGTACATAGTACTTCTGCGCAGTAGCCAGGCGGTACATTTAAATTTGTAGAAGTCATTCGGTCTTACTGAAAAAAGCGTGATTTTAGTGTCGTCTCTGCCTATGATTACGGTCGGCCCTTCGTTGAATTTAACCAAACAGCGTCTTGTTGTATGCCCTATAGGACGTGACGAAATTCAAAACGAAAAATATGTTTATATGGAGAGAGGTTGAAACTAATAAAATTAATTCTTAAGTTATATAGATATTCGTAAATCCCTTTAAACACCAGTGGTTACTACACATACCGCCACACATAATATGAAAAGCAAATTTCCACCACTTTAGGGTTTGTTTTCCATTTCAATCGATCACTATAATACTGGACATTTAAACACATTAACTGAAAAACATCATAAACTGGGGAAACTTTCGTGAACAAAAAGTGGGGTTCACTGCCCCGTGGATCCTTATGTAAAATAAAATATAAATACTAGAAGTCGGCCTGTGTAAATGATTTCCCGTAAAAAATACTTTATAGACCTGTGGGTACTGCACGCACCGTCAGGTGTAACACCGGAAACTCCGCACTTTTTCATGTTATTTAATTATTCACTTACTTACTTACTCCATGGTGCAGAGTCCTTCTTGATAAGCTAACTGGTTTGCAGCTAGTCAAGAAATTCCCCGCATTTCACGGAACCCGAAGGTTCATCACCGCACTCACAAGCATCCGCCACCTGTCCCTATCCTGGGCCAGCCCAATCCAGTCCATATATCCACATCCCACCTCCTGGAGATCCAGCCTAATATTATCCACCCATCTACGCCTAGGTCTCCCCAGTGGTCTCCTTCCCTCCGGTTTCCCCACCAAGACCCTATACACCCCCCTCTCCTCACCCATACGCGCCACATGCCCAGCCCATCT
>Ga0123352_10009734_pt1 | contig 15061 bp, 3 predicted proteins | sample TergutLab28metaG_FD_89700 | JGI IMG/M metagenome (GOLD analysis project Ga0123352, IMG submission 89700) | Labiotermes labralis P1 segment gut microbial communities from Petit-Saut dam, French Guiana - Lab288 P1 | ecosystem: Host-associated > Arthropoda: Insects > Digestive system > Gut ... | reverse complement strand
TCTTTTGTGCTTCCTTTTGCACGACATTTCTGTCCGCGGGTATTGCCACATCTATCAGCATGCACAGCATGCATGTTGTCTCTTGTTTGTTTTTCATTATTATATCTTGTCTATTTGCCTAACTTCTCTATTATTATTATTATTATTATTATTATTACCGTTATGGCTACGAAGTGAACAAATTTACAGCGTAATTAAACTGTCTTTTTGCCACTGCGCATTTCCTCAATTAAAGCAGCATTAAAATATAATTATTCATGCAGACACGCCATCTGCAGGTGCTGCACAAAGGGTGCTTTTTCATATTTTCGCCTTATGACGTAAGCACAACCACCATCGAATATTTTACTTTGAACCGACACGACAGGACAGAACACGCCCAACATACGCGCCAGTTTAATTCCAAAAAGTGCTCTGTTTTTCCGTAACAATTTCTTCGCGCTTGAAGCTGTCAGACTGCCTCGGAATCCTTTTCTCACACCACCCTCGGTTTTTGGGCGTGTTACAATCCCCCCCCCCCCCAAGGTTTCCAGATTACTCCATAAACGTGTCCAGTCGCACAACTGCTGACGACACAGACCTGCCAGCAGCAAGCGTCGTTCAGTTATCTGCATTTTAGACAGCCTGACGCACGAGGGCACTACTTCGCTAAAGACACATCACTGCGTGACCCTGAACACAGTTTCACTGACGCCATCTTTGCTTGCAATGTGCAATACTGCGTCAGGTTAACGCAATTTCACAGACGCCGGTAGACAAAGAAGGGCTCTGCCTGCGTCGCTGTTCACGGGACTCTGTACTGCTCAACAGCAGTACGTGCACAGCGCTTACACCGAACGCCCACCAAGCAAGAAAATAAATGTGCCAAGCACGTATTGCATGGAGCAGAGTCTTCAGCTAGACAAGAAATTCCCCGCATTTTATGAAACCCGAAGGTTCATTAACGCATTCACAAGCGCCTGCCACCTGTCCTTATCCTAAGCCGCTCGATCCAGTACATAACCCCCAATCCTACTTCCTGAAGATCTATTTTAATATTATCCTCCCATCGACGCCCGGGTCTCCCTAGTGGTCTCTTTCCCTCAGGCTTCCCCATCAAACCCCTGTGTGCAAAGTACTACGGACATAAATTAATGTATTTTTAAGATTACTTATCCCAGTTGTGATACTACATCAGTATATATTATACAGTACAGTCATATACAACATTACAGTGCATATTTTTAGGCGACAAGTTTCGGCTTGATAAGCCATCATCCGGAAGTAATAAATGTCCACAAAGTTTTGTCAAAAAAGTGCAACATGATGGCCGATATCAAGCAGAAACTAGCTGCCTACAAAATTACATTGTAAGGATACGTATGACTGTACAAACCTACTGTATAATACATACTGGACACAACTTCATTTACACCGCTCAAAAATGAACCCATCACGACGCCGATTTTCATGAAACTCGTAACAGCTCAATAAATTTTTCGTGGACATACCATGCACCGTATGTTACCCACGTCGTACTAAAAAAGTACCAAAAATTGGAAAAGAATTTCATTTATGCCTTTGAGTTAAGTGCGGTTTCCCCACAACACTGATTTTCGCAAACTGAAGCTTGCTCACCAACTTATTGTCAAGACTTTCGATGTTTTGCTGACCGTGCATCTCAGTATAATCTTACCAATCGACCAACTTAATGCATAAATTCTTGTTTTATAATAAGTTTATTATACTCCTCTACATGTTTCGAGCACTGTTGTGCTCATCATCAGGAGGACAAACTGTATTATACAGCATCTGGTATCGTCACACTCTGTAGATGGCCGTCCGGTGCACAGGGTGAGGGAGGACTCAGAGAGATGGCACAACATTGCTCGAAACATGTAATGGAATATAATAAGCTTATTATAAAACAAGAATTTGTGCATTAAGTTGAATGGTTGCTAAGATTAGTGTTAAGACCTCCCATACAGAATTTCATTAAAATCGGACAGTTTAGTCGCTGACACTAGATCAAGGACGGATATCCGGGGTCTCTGCATATGACGACCTTACTTTTACTTCGCAAAGAACGCCTAATAACGTGCACAGAACACAGTCCTATACTAAAAATTACCAAAGTCAGAGTGCATCAGTTCGTTAATGTGCGACAATTCAAAACTCTCAGGAACTTCCAACTTCCGTGAACATGACTTCTCTTATACAGCAGAAGGTAACAGCCGACATAGCTCATTTGGCAAAGTGAACATTCAACGGGACGGACGACTTTCAGCTAATGAAGCTGTTTCAAACCTTGATCTTCTCTCGCACAGCGCACTGTCATCCCACGTCGTGTCTTTCCTGATCTACGACTTTTATTTTCAGGCGTCTGGAGCCTGAGCGCTTCGCGGGAAAAAGAAAATATGGCGGAAAATAGAACAATACAACATTCTTCTGCAGTGGAAATGACGCATCCAAGCGTTACGACGAATAAATATAAAGAAAATGCATCAACCAAGAGAAATGTACTTTCTGTTCGTAAACCAGTCACTACAAACGTTGTCAAGGTTCCTGACAGTGTGTCACGTTGTACAGAACGCGCTGTATAAAATTTCTGTTACACATATCAGTAAACTCACTTCTGGCGTACCAACACTGTATGCCTACTGAACACGTACAGGTCTGCATACTTCGTGTCTTCACCGTAACCGAGCAAGTACCGTGGTTTATGTTTAGCCGCACGATGGCACTCTGGGCGTGGAAATTAAACGGAATTTAGCAATGGCGCCAATTTTGGTTTCCCAGTAAGCAGGAGCGCTGTTTAACGCACTGGGGAAAGACACTCACCTGCACTCACAGCCGTACCTAACAGAAGACTTACACGTTTCATAGTTTTCGTTGCATGAACGAATCTGCATTTGATTAGCCTCTCATGTTATCAACTTCTGACAAAGGCCAATAGTATACAATATGGTGGATGGACACGCGGCGAATTATATATATATATATATCTATATAAGGGCCGGTATAGCGCAGTCGGTATAGCGATTCGCTACGGGTTGGAAGATCCGGGGATCGAATCCCAGTGGGGGCGAGATTTTCCGCACCAGTCCAGACCGGCCCTGGGGCCCACCCAGAATCCTATAAAACGGGTACCGGGTCTCTTTCCTGTGGGTAAAACGGCCGAGGCGTGGCGTTGACCAACCATCCCCATCTAGCGCCGAGGTTAAAGAAAGAGTAGAGCTATAACGCTACTACCCTTCTGGGCCTTCGTGGCCTGTTCTAATTTGAACTTTATATATATACACACACACATATCTCGCACCTCACACAGAACAGCAACCATGGGAACCACAGCAACGAAGTGTGACTCACTCACAACAATGGCTGTCAGCAATCCGAGGCCCGACGACCTTCCTTTGGACCAGTTTTAATTATTTTTGGCATGGTCTACCCCACAGTTACCCTACATCTAATGCCAACACCACAAGCTCACAGCTTTGTTCTATATGGCTGATACAAACGGCAGAGAGAGAGAGAGAGAGAGGAGAGAGAGTAGAGAGAGAGAGGAGAGAGAGAGGAGAGAGAGAGGAGAGAGAGAGGAGAGAGAGAGGATAGAGAGAGGAGAGAGAGAGAGATCCATTTTCTTTTATTACAATGACATTTCATTCACTTTCAAGCTTCTAAAATCAAAATATTTTTCTACGAATTTCATTTTCAAACACGTATTCCAGTCCCAGTGGCCGCGCGCTCTAAGACGTAGGCCTTCGGCCTCTCGTCTGCTGAGATTGTAGGTTCGAATCCCACCAGTGGCACTGATGTCTGTCTGTTGTGTTATGAGTTGTCAGGTAGAGGTCTCTGCGACCAGCTGATCACTCGTCCAGGGGAGTCCTACCGACTGTGATGCGTCATTGTGTGTGATCTAGAAACCTCAAGAATGAGGAGCTCCTGGCCCACTGGGGGCTCTCGCGCCAAAACAAAACCATAATTGTATTATACCTCAAAGTACTCTTCTGTAAATTAGATGAGACATGACGTGTGTGGAAGAGCATACTACACACTTACAGACCACATGGGTTATAGTTTCACTTTGTTTCTATTTTCTTTGTACAGCGGTCGGTCTGATCTCTGGTATTCCCAACGGGCCGCACGTATGACCGGCATTGGTGGCTGGTAGAGGCCTGTTGAAATGTGATGGCAAACGCGCAGAAACCAGATTTCGTCTTTCGGCGAAACGGACGAGTCCATTTAAATCGGCCAGGGGACGTCAGTTCAGTCCACTACTGGCAGCCGAGGTGTGCGCATCAGCGGTAGTAACGCTGGACACACCATGTTCCGAGGTAGTGTGAAGGGTACTGGCTACCCACGCCATTCGCCAGTGTCCCCTTCACTTCCCCCTCCCGTGCTTCACCGTCCGCCATCACATTTCAACTGGAGTCTAACAGTACGTCACTTACCGCACTTGTGTGGCTGTTCCAGTCAAGTGGCATTTCTGATTCATTTTACTGTATCCTACACGACACAGTAAAGCAGTCCTGTGTATATAGCGGGAGTCGAGCTATTCAGACCGTGACGTAACAATGTGGCTATCAATGTCAATCGGGAACACGTGGCTTGGGGGGGAGGGGGCGTGGTGGATCTTACGTCAGAGTGTCTTGCTATTCTTGCCACAATGCTAATGTAACGCGTAAGTCACTTGCAATACAAGACCCTAGGGCCATACTTTCTGATACGCCAATCCATAGGGAATCGTGCCAGAAACTTTACTTCTTATTCGTTTTGCGCCTAAAACTAAAAATCACCACGATGTCTTTTATACCACTCGACCGATTTTCACGAAACCTGAAAGCCCAAGAATGTCACGCCAGGGTACGTTTAGTTTCCCACAATCTGTAGTAAAAACATGGCAGACACGCAAACTCGTACAGCGGCTCTACAAATATTGTTTGGCTGTCGGTTACAGGACGTCGCGACACAGCGTACGTTCGTAGCTGGTTATCGACGTTTCGGAACAACGCGTCTCGCAACTCGAGCTATTAGAGAACGGAGTGCACACCGTTACGGAGAAATAACAAAACAACACCGCACAACCCACGACAACATGGACTGCAGCGCCACACGGCAACACCGCTAAACTCTGAAATAACTTCTGATAAAAGTAATTCATATGGGATCTACTTTTAAGCACAAAGTTTTCCACATCAGTAATACTAGTAAGTGAGGACCGCTAGAAGCTATGTAACAAGAAAATCGGATCTCTGTGAGTCCTGCTCGGAATTTCTTGCTGGATTTTTATATAATAGGTTTGTTCCTTGTTTGTTTTATTCAAATAACTTCGTAATTTTTAAATTAAATTACCATGCTGAGGGACGCGAATCCAGACTGGGTCTTCCCTAATGCATTTTGGCGCCCAAATACCAAGAAAGCGGGTCACGAACAGGGCCAGGGGAAAATTAAACGTAAGCAGCAGACACGCAGACGCACGCGTGCCACTTAAAGTATACGTCATAATCTGGTCAGCAGTGCCAGATTATGACGTATACTGTAATTGCGGACAGTTTCAAGCTTGTCTACACACAGACACGTTCAGTTGATTTAGTTACACAGAAATAATTTTGAATAACTTTTTACTGCAGTGTATGACAGTGGCTATCAGAGATTTCAAGTTGTCCCTAATGGTCATATTTTCCAACATGGTAAGCGCTCTCAAAAGGCCCAGTACGTGTTAGACTCCAGTTGAAATGTGATGGCACACGGTGAAGCACGGGAGGGGAAGTGAAGGGGACACTGGCGAATGGAGTGGGTAACCAGTACCCTTCACACTACCTCAGTACATGGTGTATCCAGCATTATTACCGCTGATGCGCAACACCTCGGCTGCCAGTAGTCGACTGAATTGACGCCCCCGCCGATTTAAACGGACTCGTCCGTTTCGCCGAAAGACGAAATCTGGTTTCTGCGCGTGTGCCATCACATTTCAACTGGCATCTACTAAGATTGTTAAACAAGGTACGGATGTGCGAACATTATAACCATGCAGAGTTCAAGATATGGATACAGTACGAGTCTTGCAGAGTTCCGAACCTATTCGGATACACTTCCTTTATTGTTCACAACAATACAGGAACGATCCTGGCAGCAGCCACACTGACAAATCAACAACTACCGTAACGACAGCGAATAACAAGGTGGAAAGCACGTGAAATTCGGCGGCCGTGGCCTATTTTAGGGTAAGAACCTGACATCCTGACCTTTTTCTGGGTGGATGAGAAAGAACCAACGAAAAAGTCTTATAATAAAACCAATTAGATGCACTAATTTCTCAAATTTATTTTTGGAATAAAACTCTACATGTTTCGGACAGTTCCTCTGTCCATCATCAGGAGTATTTTACCGTACACACAGCAATGGAATATGTCATACAGGTTTGCTGACAGCTTGCGAGCAGGGTCACGACGGAACTGAGTTCCGTTTTATTATAAGAACTTATCACGATGCACGGTCACATGAACGTCAAACCAACGAAAAGTTTTGTCACAGAAGCTAATACACCGGCCGACCGCTGAAACTAACACACTCAGAATGCAAGTCAGATGCGTTACCGATTGAACCAACGAGCTCGGTAATGTCTGGCTATAAAACGGTGAACATTTACGATCGAATTGCATGTGGGTCATTGCCGGACATAAATAACAGCTGTTTGGCGGCCCCACAGAGGAATGTGTGTGAGGTTGTGGTGCCAGAGCACTGGAACACCACAGGGTGTCTCAAGCTCTCCTGGTAACACTTACCGAACTCATGGATGGGGCCTCACACACATCTTCTCTTTAACCTTTTGACGCCTAATGTCAACTATAGTGGTCGTACCGCACCGCTAAACTCTAAAGTTGCATTTTATATATTTATTCAACAAATATAGATACTGAATATTTTAAACATGGTACATAATCTCCTTTATTTTCTCTTCAAAATGCAGTTTGTTTCATAATTCTAACGTATTTGTTTCCGGTATTATTCAAATTTTATATACAGGGTGTGCTAAAATTAAAAAGAAATAATTCCGGCGCCAAAAGGTTAATGTTGACTATAATCAGACTACTCTAAAATCAGTGAATTTCGCTTCTCCACTCGTTTTTTCTTTCCGATTTCTCTTACAAAGCCGCTCTGTCATGTTTAATTTCACAGAATTTCTGAAGGTCATCCATTCCGTGACACAACAGACGAATAACAGACAGCTATACACGCGTCTCCAATCACTAATTTCGTAGGAGATTGGAGTACAGTCAAGTGAAGTAAAAATGTAATGTTGTCCTTGTGCGTACTAAGATGATGTGGGAATGGTGGAAAACCTCCACGTATTCTTGACCTCGTGCTAGATTGGGGTGAGTGGTCAGTGTCTCACAAACCAGCAGCTTCATCCCTTGAGTAACAGTTGGCGGCACCCATCCAATACGAGACTGGGTGTGTTCCCATTCGGTCTCGACGCTTTCTGGAACATATAAACCTCATACCCCTGCCGGTAACCGAACCGCAATTCCTCGGAAGTCCAGCCCGTGGCGTGTACACTACAATGACTGAACTATCTTGGCTCCAGAGGACTCAAGTAGACATGCACAATGTCATATCTGCATTTATATAAAGTACATTCTGTATAATCAGTTGCTGTGAGTCCCAGAAACTCCGTCGGCAACCCTGATGCAGCCGTAACAAATTTGAGTGTCAGCAAATAATTTGGCAGACAGCAATAAACAAATGTCACAAATAACGGACGCATATCATAGCAACACAATTTGACAGGCTGCCATGGAAGGTAGAATTCGCATACGGAGACGCAGATTATCGTGGCGGTTCAAATGACGCAGTCATTTTGTGTTAATCTAAGGATAATGAAATATAATACACAAGTCGTTGCCCCCAAATTACACAAACGAAATACGGAACGCCTAATGTTTCTGCTCGGTTTCACATTACTCACATCACCGTAAATCGAAATAGGGTTCTCATCCTGTACCATAAGTACACCTTAATGCCGAACACAAACTTTATCCTGCACAGGCTTTGTCACAGGCAGCTCACACTTAAATTGCCCTTTTGCTAAGGATGCTGACAAACCCAATCGTTATAGAGACTTAACAAACCCATACTACTACTTTTACTACTGCTGATGCTACTACTGCTGCTACTACTACCGCTACTAACACCACTACTACTACCACTACCAAAACCACTAACACTACTACCGCTACCAATACTACTACTACTACTATTACCACTACCACCACTACCACAACCACCACCACCACTACCACCATCATCACCATCACCACCACCACTACTACCATTACCACTACTACCGCTACCAATACCACTAACACTACTACCGCTACCAATACTACTACTACTACTACTATTACCACTACCACTACTACCACTACCACCACCACCACTACTACTACTATCACTACCACAACCACCACCAACACTACCACCATCATCACCATCACCACCACCACTACTACCACTACCAATACTACCGCTACCAATACTACTACTACTACCACTACTACTACTACTACTATTACCACTACTACCACTACCACCACCACTACTACTACTACCACCACTACCACAACCACCACTACCACCATCATCACCATCATCACCACCACTACTACCATTACCACTACTACCACTACTAATACCACCACAACTACTAACACCACCACCACCACTACTACTACTACTACTAGTACTACTACTACTACTACTACCAACACTACTACTACTATTACCACAACTACTAACACCACCACCACTACCACTACCACCACTACTACTACTACTACTACATTACATCTGCCAGATAAAGATAATTACACTCTCTTTTTTGCACCTGAGTTAGTCATCAACCCTTTAAATTCCAGTGGTCACTATATGTACCACCAGTTTCACTTTCACAATTCTACGTTCTGCCCACAGACTGTATTTATGTGTTTTGTGTGGATCTCAGAACAAACAGCGATTATTTCCCTATATAGCATTAACTGACTGGTTTTTATAACTGATGAGTGTTTACTGCGCGATACGGACTGGGTGTTTCAATATAATCCACGTCTGTCTTAGTCTTTAAAGTCGGGGCAGAGATCAGTAGAGTTAAAAGTAGCCAGGTTAGAGATAAGGGTGATAACAATGAGTGGAGTGTACCTCCATTCTCCCATATATTTTTACAGTGTTCTGTTTAATTACAGCACTGTTCAAATTCACTTGTATCTTTCTCATTAAAGGCTTCATTACATGTACAGCGTGTGCATTCAACACGCTGTAGGCATTACAGCTTATGCACTAAACAGATACGACACAGCTCAAATTTTGATTCCGCGCACAGCTCTGAGTTGACTCAACAAAGTCTACGATTTGAGTTTATAAATTCTGTGGGCACGCATCTTTCCCATCTCGTAAATTGCACTGATCATAAATATTCATAGAACTCGCAAGGTTAAGAGAAGCATCTTCGTGAAGATTTCTTATTAAAAACCCCAAGGCCATCTACTCACCGCAGGCCACAAGCTTCTCCCAGCCACACAAGCTGACAGTGAATTACCTCGTTAAGTACGGCAGCACGACCGTCTTACCTGCATGGGAAATGTCTCTTGTTTCGAAGAATTCCGTCGGTCCTCATAATCAATTAAGTGACGGAATATTAACAGGCCCCCTGAGGAAGTCCCACTTTATCTCTCCCTCCACACATTAAGTAACCTGGCTGCAGCAACGTCTATCAGGTTTAAGTAACGTCGTATCAGCTGAGTTATTCATCGAATGCAACCCGCTCCTGGACTATCCTCAACCAGCTGTAAACATCTTAATCACGCAACATTAAATTAATTAAAAAGAATCACCTTCCCCTCAAGAACAACATTTCAAACAAACACAGACCAGTGGCACTGTCACAATACAATAAACCGCCAAGTACTGTAACAAAGGCAAAGCAATCCCATTACAGGCCTCGACAGGCCCTGAGGGTTCCAGGAGGTTAAGGCTCCCAGATTTCAAGACAATCGGCACATGAAGGTGGTAAGGTTATCAGCCCTACGCACCGGCCGCCTTAATCCCCCAGGATATACTCCTGGTTCCCATTTCTGATAGAGGCTGAGTCGGCCCCAGGGACATAGTACGGCCGGGAGGATTATGTCAACGAAAAATTCCTGTGACACCATCGGGAATCGAACCCGCGACCTTCCGACCTGTAGAACTGCGCCACCGCGTGCCCCCAAGTACTGTAACAACACACCTGAAAAACTGCCACGGTTTCTGCCCAGTCCCTTCCTCCTCGGTTTACCTTACCTTTTAATTTCTGTCTTTCCTTCACTTAAGTCTACAAAAATAAATTGTGGTTGATAATTACTACAGAGTACTGCGAGTGGCGGCAGTGCGCTGCTTGCTTGAGCAGAAGTGGCCGCCAATGATTCGCAAAGCCCACAAGCAAACGACACGCACAGTGTACAGTGGCGGTTCTAGCTTCAGTAAATTATGAGTTTCCTTTCTTGAGAAAACCCCTTACAACGCCGATCGCGGTCGGTCTCGGGTTCAACATTTTAAAGGTTACTTACAAATAATGCACCTAAATGGTTTAACAAAACGTGGTGGATTAATCTTCTTAGAAAACCGATGATCAGTTTAATTACATTTCAAGGCAAGTTCAGCGAGTCGCGTTGTCGCTACACCCGGTGATACACTTCATAATCACATTTGGAATTTTTAACGTTCAAAAACTGTGCCTATAAACAGTCCCCAGCCTGTAACGGACCACTAATTACTGCTACTGGTCACACAATTACCTAAAATTACGTGTGACTAACACTGTTAGTTTACTTTCTACAAAACTGTGGTCTGATCACAGTTGCTCAATCTTTACGATACTGCAACACACAAAACTACGGTACATTTGTTCAGTGGCGCTTGCAGTCCAGAAGGTCGTAAACACGTCATGCTGGCACTCAGACAAAATAAGCCTGATACAGAAGATACCTCGGCCTGAGAAGTAAGAAGTCGCTGGAGAAAAAAGCATAATAAGGATCATTAGTAATCCTCACGGAAATATAATATGGGAGATCAAATAGAAAGTAAGAGATGGACGGGGCATGTGACAGTACAGATGAAAATATAAATGTATACAGAGTTTTGGTGGGGGAACCTGAAGCAAAGGGACCATTTGGAATAACTGGGCGTAGATGGGAAGATAATATCAAAGTGTAAATCACAGGATCAGAGGGTACCGACTGGAATCGTATGTCTCGCGAATGGGAAAATTAGCGGGATTTTGTGAACATGGTAACGAACATTGGGGTTCCATAAATGCAGGGAATTCTTGAAAAGCTAATGAACTACTGCCTGTACCTTCTCAAGAAAGTTTTCGCTGCACTGAGTTAATTACTAACATCTTTCAACGTCGTACAATATAATATAATATATTATATTATATATTATATTATAAACGGGTTTTACTTATATATATATCGAAAACATAAACGGCAAAAGCCGTCCCTGTGCACGCCATATAAACATACGGGGGAGCAGAGGTCTAGCTCCACTCATTCTTCACCTCGGCACTATATGCAGGTGACAAGTCAACATCACGACCCGGCCGCTGTACCCTCGGGAAAGAACCCAGAAACCACTGAACAGGAGCCCAGGCGGACCCCACAGCCGGTTTGGACGTTTCGGAAGAGAATATCTTTGTCCTCTACTGGGATTCAAACCCCGACCCGTCCAAGCCGCAGCCTAGTCTGTGTACCGACTACGCTATCCCGGTTCCCACATAAAACGCATAATATGATACATTACATTATATATATATATATATATATATATATCTGATATATTTGAAACATCTTATTTTTAATTTTACGTCCCCAAGTATTCCGCCACTGGGCCAGCGCCCCTGGTGCCCCAACCGTGTTACGCCTCAGGGCCTATACGTTAATAGTACGCATGATATTCGTACAAAGTTTCGAGAAAATGGATACGTCCACTCAGACTTTACTACAGGCACAGACACGCCCTTATGGGCAATGTACCATACACGCACGTTTTCTCAGACAGAAAATCAGGTCAAGGACACCTGCCAGACTATTAAAAAACACGCATAAAACGTTGAAAACAGGCTGGCATAAAATGTCGAATGCAACGTGATGATAATATCCGACCCATTATGAAACATCTGCCATGCCCAGAGTTCCGTCGTTAACTCGGAGAAATGTTTCTTTGGCGTAACTCATATTAAGAGGAGCGGACGGATCCAAATAGGAGCAGGGGAGCAGCAGCGTGACTGCTGCTGTAACAGGAGTGCAGGAGAGAGAATGAAATGGACAGAGGCTGGATTCCAGTTGCCATGACAACCTCTCGCAGAGCACACCGACGGCAATACAGGCGCCCGGCGCTCGAAAATGCCCTGCCACCCGGATATAGTTCTGAACTGACATTATGAGAAAATTAATGACATATGTCGGAGCCTTACTGGTACGTTAGTGTGAGTACATGAATCGTTAAGGAGAGCTGCAATGGTGACGAACATTGACGTCAGAGACCACCACGACGAAACCACATTACATCATCAAACCTTCTCTACTTACTTAATGCCATTTATTTACGTTTATTCTTTCTCTGCAGAATACCTTAAGGTACTCAATCGTTAGAGGAGATTCATGCCTCCATCTTCAGGGTAGACGAGTGGCGTCGTTTTTGACCTCCCTCGGGAAGGTCACAGGCTCATCCAAAACGCTCATACCTGCATACCATCAATATATCAACAAACTTAATAAAATACAACTCATAACAAGTATCAAACTCCTGCATGTTTCGGCACCGAAGTGCCTTCTTCAGGGAGTCTTCTAAAACAAACGAATTTGTCCAACGCCTAGCACAGTGTATTGTTTGTTCTAGAAGACTCCCTGAAGAAGGCACCTCGGTGCCGAAGTCACGAATTGAATTCTATTAAGTGCATTAACTGGCTGATATATTGATTGTAAGAATATTCACGAAATGAGTACAAGAAAGTACAGTCACCTTTTCTCAGAATATTGGCATTTTCACCAGCATCAGCGCCAGCAATGAGGAACTGAAATCGAGCAAACATCTGTACTGCCTGCTTCAAGAAATAACGCAATATACATGACGTACAAACGGGACATACTCCTGGGGTCCACACAGGTGTACTGTAGTTAGCTAAAATCAATGTCTTTTCAGTAACTCTGTTTTGCCGTCCACTCAGAGTAGCCCAATAACTTTACGATCCTATATACAGATTCTTTCGCAGGCAACCCGACGTCATTGCGAGATACACGCTGAAGCCAAAGAAAGAGTTGAGCATCAGTATGTAACATAACACGGTGCGGCCAAATGACAGCAATCCGACAGATGAACTCAACCCGCGGGTTGGTAAAAGAATAAAGAAATAAGCGATGAAAGGGGCAGTGGAGTAGCGAGTTTAATACAGGGTGGCTCACAAATAAAGTATTCCTGTCCACTGATAAGGACACCGCACAGCTTTGCATCGCTGACGGTGGCCACCATATTCAGCACAGCGTTTAAAATTGTAATTAACAACAAAATAACTTTTAAAATGTAACATAAAATTTCTTATTATCGTCTTGCAAATAAAACTCTTACGTATATTGACACTCAGACCGGGCTATTATTTCGTGCGCCACCCGGTATTACGACAGCCACGTGGCTACCTAACAGATACAAATCAGGCACATAGAATCGTCCAGTAAGTTCTGACGCCTGTAACAGTTCAAGCATGCAACCCACATTACGAACTTTTAACACAAACGTGCTACTACTACTACTACTCCACGGTGCAGAGTCCTTCCCGAAAAGCTAACTGGTTTGCAGCTAGTCAAGAAATTCCCCGCATTTCACGGAACCCGAAGGTTCATTACCGCACTCACAAGCGTCCGCCATCTATCTTTATCCTGGGCCCGCCCAATCCAATCCATAAACCCACATCCCACCTCCTGTAGATCCATCGTAATATTATCCACCCATCTACGCCTAGGTCTCCCCAGTGATCTCCTTCCCTCCGGTTTCGCCACCAAGACCCTATACACCCCCCTCTCCTCACCCATACGCGCCACATGCCCAGCCCATGTAACACAAACGTACGCTAGCAAAATACATTCCCAGCACGTCTGATGGTCTTGGAGGCTCTTCAGAACGATAAAACTCTAACCCTTGCTAACCATCTTCGGCTGTAATGTCTCCCTGTCGCTCCTACAAACTTAAATGATCTCACATCAAACAAATCGTTAAAGGAATTGCAGTAACTTTTCCAAGCCTCTATCCACACTGCCACCGTCAGTTGTCGTTCTGCTCCAGCAAGTCTGTGCCAAGAAAATCACATACGCCTCCCTTCCCTCTGACCCCTGACATGACAGCTGACATATATACGCGTTCAACTGTCTGCATAAGTTCACCTACCATTCTGCAGGAACATCATTTATCTACCACCTACACTTCGCACCTACTATTTACCTTATCAGAATCTCGTCTAATCCAATTCTGATATTTCTTACATTCGTAACGTGTCATTAAACCGTACTTAGACCGAAGTGTTTGCGGACTTTCGTCTTACAAAACACAGAACGTCAGAAGGGGCACATACAGGCCCAAAACTCCATCTAATTATTTGTTCACTGTAAGATTTGATGTTCTCATAGCGGTGCTGCAGAGGATTCCAGTTCTCTGGAACGTGACGTATCTTTGGGATCAAGCCGACACTATCTTTCGAAACGTCGGAAACCAATCACACAAGGACTCAGCGCCGCGACCCCAGAAAATTCGAATCTTTCAATTTTTTTGCAACTTTGACTAACAACTTTGCATCATGCTGACATACTAAGACGAACACCAAAATCAGATACCCATAAAATCACTATTCCGTTCAAAACCAACACATTTAGCTCACTGATGTTTATTGGACCGTGCATCATTGTGATAGTTGAAGAATAAAAAAACCAACTAGATGTCACTTGTTATATTTACTTTACTTCTTAGATACTCAACATGTTTCGGGCATTAATATGTCCAT
>Ga0123352_10009733_pt1 | contig 15061 bp, 9 predicted proteins | sample TergutLab28metaG_FD_89700 | JGI IMG/M metagenome (GOLD analysis project Ga0123352, IMG submission 89700) | Labiotermes labralis P1 segment gut microbial communities from Petit-Saut dam, French Guiana - Lab288 P1 | ecosystem: Host-associated > Arthropoda: Insects > Digestive system > Gut ... | reverse complement strand
CTCAGGCCATTATCTCCGTAACCGTTCAACTTTGGATATAGGTGTTTTGGGTTATATCGGTATACCTTAACATAAGGAACACTCTCCCGAAGTCTGGCACATTCCTCCTGGGACACCCTGTATGTATGTATTATGTATATTTGTATATGTGTATTTATGTATATGTATCTATGTGTATGTATGTATGTGTGCATATGTATGTGTTTATGTACATTATTATGTCGTCATTCTCCACGATTTCAGCTTTGTATGATTTTTTTCTGTGGCATTCCAGCCCACAACGTGCCTAGGTCGCCTCGTTTTGAGGTTTCTATACCACGTACAGAGATACACACACACACACTCACACACACTCACACACACACACACGCACTCACACACACCCACACACACACACTCACACACACACACTCACACACACACACACACACACACACACACACACTCACCGCGCTTAATTATCAACATTTTTCTGAATGATTTTCCAGTGTCCATAATTGCACCCGTTTACGCGGTACGTACAAACGGTTTATTAGGGGAGAAAGAAAGAGAAGGAACTTGGACTCGGTCCTGTGCATGAGACCGACAATAAACAGATTTTCTGAGTGCTCCTATATAAGCTGAAGAATTCAGCATTTACGGAATTATTGTAGTCATTCAGAATTTCGTATAAGTAACACAAAATCACCTTCAGTATTGAAGTCTGTTGTCCGTGGTTATGAAGGTAACTAGCTTGATCGAAACCAGAGCTTCTTGCACACATTTAGGGAATTTTATTCAACAAGTGACATTTTGCTTCAAGGAATTCGTAAGTTACTATACGCAAAAGTTGTGTATGGAACACCGAGAGACAGGCCTTTAGTAAACTGAGACAGGCCTTTAGTAAACTGAGACCCCTGAAGTGCTACAGCGTACTATAACAATGTACGGTGTGATACTGACAGCAGACAAATGTCTAGACGGCATTTCCCCCCCATTTATCTTCACACAAATTACACTTGTCGTAAACGAGTTGTTTCCTGGAAGAACATTTTATAGTTCTGGACTCGACAGAATACAGACACTTGCGAGACTGAACGTTCTTGAAGCCGTGTTCTCGAAGGCCAGGTTCTCTGCATATTTACATCACATTGACTGGCAAACATTGACGTCATAGAAGTCTTGAATTTTTAATAATTCTCTTGCGGATACGACAAGATTTATTCTAATAATACACAATTGTCACTCCAGACAGACAACGGTGAAGGTATTTAATGAGACTTGTTACATAATTCTAACAGACCGTGTAACAGTAATGTGAGAAGCGTTGTGTTCCTGAACAGTTGGTTAAGATGCAAAAGGTTTTATAACTTTTTTCTCTTTGTGTAATTTATAATAATGGTAGCACTGCTCGATACAGAGCAGCATTATTGCGAAGAAACAACCTGAAAAAATAGGAGGCAACAATGAAAAAATTACTGCAATGTTATCGGATAACGGTTACTTAAAATTTAAAAGAAACTGCTATAAATGAAGGGAAGAGCGGTAAATACATCAACTAACATATGCGCTTTACAAAATACAATTCATGGCAAGCTATTACTTGTCACGAATTGTATTTTGTTGTGAGATTATGCGCAGTATGAGTAAAATAAAATAAAGGAAGAGAAAAGCAGCTGTTCCTAGATTCCTCAAGGACTTTACTTACGTCATCATAAAAAAAAAACGCATGGATCTAAATTTGACAAAAGAACTTCTTTTAAAATGACATGGTTTTTGTACTGCGGCCGAGTAATCTTTTTCAGAAGATTGTCGTAGGGTGTTTAGTGTTGATTAGCTGAGAAGAAATTAAGAGAAAGATAAAATTCTTTTAAGTTTTCACTTGAAATCAGTGGGGTGCGGGTAATGTGATAAGTTTTCAGGAATATTTCGGTTACGGCAACACAACTCTGCAGAAAATTCTGCTTTATGGAGCTCATTCCACAGACACATCACACAGCTGTAACTATTTGTATGCTTCACCGAATTTGAAATATAAAATGTGCTTTGTGGACGACAGGAAGGCATAAATGGTAGTAGAATTATCTTAACCTCGTCGCTATGTGGAGGTCAGTGGTAAGGTTCACGCTCCAACCGCTTTAACCCCGGATGAATGTCTTCCGAGTCCCACCCAATGCGAATTTGTGTGGGTCCCGGAGCCGGTCAGCATTTTTTGTAGGGAAGAAAAATATGTTTTTCCTGCCGGCTGTATAACAACGAATCCTCGGTTACTCAGTCCATTAAATCTTGATATTCTTACCTAGCGCAAGCACGAAGAATGAACCCTGCATATCATCCAGGTTGACAATGTGTGTCGTGGCCTGCATGATCTTGTTCGTAGTCCAGCAGCGATCCTTGCTGGGCAAGTGTTCCAGATACCATTTGTAGATAAGACCTGCCTGGTGCATGCGTCGGAGCCTGTTTCAACAACGACACTGAAATTAACATTTCTTCTATGAACGTGACCTGAACACAGCTCTGTGAAAAGAGTATAGTCCATCCTAAGACCAGAGCCCGCCATTGGCAATGAATCTGAGCCAGTTCCATTCTTCTGTTTCTTCCAGTCATTTCTGTTGTGGCTGAGACACTGCGCTACAAACCGGAAGGTCTCGGGTTCGATTCACGATGGGTTAATTGGGATTTTTCATTGACTTCAACATTCCGACCGCACTGTGGCCCTGCGTTCGACTCATCCTCTAACAGAAATGCTAGAAATTTTGATCGCCTCAAATTCCTGGAGCCCTAAGGTCCTGTCGAAGCTTGTATTGGGACAACTGTGTACCTAATTTGTTGGAATTTAGTGTACTGAAAGGCGAAACGAAAGTTAACAATTTTTCAATCGATAACAAGTGTGTAGTGGGGTTTTCCCCTCTTCCTGTTCCCGCTGTCAGATACTTGATTTGTAAATATTCTAGAAACATTCTGTGTCTCTGATTTGATCCCTATGTGTGCATAGCGTCTTGTGACTCAATTGACAAAATAGGCCTGAAGATGACTGATCAATAGTCGAAACATGTAGCCTATGTAATTACCTTGTGTGATAAAGTAGTTTTGCTGACGTACATTATTTAATATTATATTCTCTATTTCTGTTGACACAGTAAGCACTGTAACGTACGGTGTTTCGTTTTCTTACGGGGGAAGTTTTAATGCTATTGAAATATATGTGGCTGCGTGGGACCCCATGATTTGGGGGACCAGAAAAGGCTAGCAGCTTATACACCATTTTTGTCGCACATATATTTATGTAAACTTTAACGTTACTGCATGAGCGTTGTCAATTCAGGACTACGCGTATGTAAGGTCACCCTATGACATGTATGTGCAGTGAGAGGTGGGAGATGAAGATGTAGCTCCAACGCGTTCGCAGCCCCGGCCATGGATTGCGTGGGTGCTCAATATCACGCCCCGGCCGTTTTACCTTGGGAAAAGACCCGGTGCCTATTGTACAGGAGACAGGGTGGGGATCGGGGAGAGTCAGGAGGGGCACGGAATGTATCGCCCCCATCAGGATTTAATCCCCGGACTGTCTAGGCCGTAGCGAGTCGCTATACCCTCTACGTTATTCCCGCAGCCACTACCCGTAGGTAGGCTTCACAGGTTTGTTGCACTGAATGCAGCAATATCGTAAAATATGGTGGCTATAATTTTAATAGTTTGTGCATTTGGCTCGATCAGCCCACATCACGGCCTCTGTCCGCGTCCGGGGTTTAGTCTCTGTTCTTCAAAATGACCTTTCTGGGTTGGGCAAAATTAACTGCATAGTATGTGGAGTGACGTATTGCGAATGCTGCCTGGAGAGCAGCGTGGCGAAGCGGGATGATGAAACATATTCTGTTGTGTACTCACTCTCTGTTCACCATACCAAGATACGGGCTGTCCAGCTGCATCATCATCGCCACTTGCTCCTCCAGAAACTCTTCTTCACCTGTAAATCGGATGGTAAGGGTATTACGTAATGCAGCATGCTGCCTCCTTCTGCGATGTGATGCTGTCTGTGTCAATGGGAAATCCAATACCGACTTTTCGAAGCAATATATCATCATTTTTAGAGTCGAAATGTCCACGTATGGCCGTGTTGGAAGTACTTAAACCTTGCAGATGAGGACGCTACTTTGCTTAGAAACGTCAGAATTCGATTACCGATTTACACGGATTCATACTGCACTGCGAGAGCCTCCTAACTTACGTTTAGATTTGCAATTATTAATTTTTCTGTTGTCGAAAGAAGCTTCTCAACATACGATTTAAGGTAGTGCTTAAGGTTGGAACGAAGACCTCTTTGTCAGCACTAAAATAAAGTACACTGCTTAAGTTAACATCACTGCTTCATTATTCGGCAGAATATACAAAAATCTTCCTTGGATGCTTGAACCCTAAAGATGGGACCGGTTGGTTGTGCCGAAACGTCGGTAAGAAATCACCCCTACTCTCTGCGTTGTAGCCAAGAAGAGCGTGGCGGAAGCCTGAAATTACCTATACTGTGATTTTCTTTTTCCGTGTTTTTTTTTTAGTGTCCCCAAACAGCTAAAACAAGTCTTTAATGTATTGTTTCACATCCTATCAAATCCGGCATTTGTAAGCATCTGGCGCTGCGCAAGTTAGCGAAATAAACTAGAAATTTCTGAAATAAATAAAGTTAAGTATTCTTTTTAACAAAACTTATTTGTTTAAAAATGTTCTGCCCAAGTTAAATCATATAATAAGTGACAGAGCGCAATGCCAGAAGTCAAAGTGAAGAAAGCAAATCCGCTGATTTAAATGTATCTGCTGTTACTCGGTTCAGTACTGACTGCGATTATTGCTCGTTCGGCTAAGGAGGAATATTAAATAAAATGGAAAATATACAAGAAGAGTCTCTTTTGAAAGGTGGCCAGTCGCACAAAGCAAACTTGTGAACCCTTTGTCGATAGTTGAAATGTTGCTGATAAGCGTCTAGAAAAGAGCAGAACTCACCGAGGGCGAAGTCACAACTGTTGGTAGAGAGGAACTCTTGCTTCATGAGCTTCAAAAGGTTGATCTTCCATTCGATGAAAATATGTGAACCTCTTCGAACCCTGGACACAAGCTCAGCGTCTTGTTCTTCGTGCACTGTGGCTCCCTCAAACAAAGTTTTATACTTTGGGTACTCCATCTCCTGTTTTGAAACACAGGTAACTTTCTAACTCAGTCCTTGCTTTCCATACCTGTAGTGTTACACAGTTTTGGCCTTATGGTTCCTACTGATTTTTTCCAGAAATATTACATACACCTGATTCTTACGAAAATAAATTTGACTTTACTACTTCTACCATGTGATATTTTGAATTTTGAACATTTATATGAAAGATAGCTAGATTTATCAGAACTCAACAAATTTAGGGAAGAACTGATAACTCCTACTTAACTGCAAATATATCAGTCTACCTTGTAGCAGGTTAATATACACTAGTACTAGATTAGTAAAGAATTTATGGGCATAAATCGTAACGTTAAATGATCCGAGTATATTAAGCTTTACCAGCTACTACTTGCTATCATGGCCCTGATAATACTCTTTGACACTGACATAAATCTTCTGTGTTTTGCACACAGCGTTTGATATTCGTGGCTCCAAATATTTCACTGATTATCCCAATCATATCAAAATCTATATTTAAAAATTTTAACGTTTTGTTTTACTAAATTCAAAATTAACCAAAATTACATTTTCTAGGAGGTGTATGTCATACCAAATTCCAGTATCCTGCACTATGAGGCATTATTTTCGCTCCATGTAGGAAGTTCATGCATGTACCACGTTGGTACTGTTGTAAAAATGAAAGATGTGCAGCTGCTATTAGCTTAGCGGCTGATGTTTATACCAACCTTTTTTTTTTAAATCTGCCAGTAATTTTAGACATTACTAAGCGAGAACAAACACGTTAGCATAATTCACGCAGTGTCTCATACAGTATAAATAACACAGACATGGAATAGTAGTTTGGTCGTGTAAAGAAAAACCAACTTGATGCACAACTTATTCTTAGTATATTTCGTCAAACTCTACATGTTTCGTGCGTATCTAGGCCCATCATCAGGAGGTAGAGGCCAGTTTAAATGTGATGGCACACAAGCAGAAACCAGATTTCTTCTTTCGGCGAAACGGACGAGTCCACCATTTAAATCAGCGGGGGCGTCAGTTCAGTCGACTACTGGCAGCCGAGGTGTGCTCATCACCAGTAGTAATGCTGGATACACCATGTTCCGAGGTAGTGTGAAGGGTACTGGCTACCCACTCCATTCGCCAGTTTCCGCTTCACTTCCTCTCCCGTGCATCACCATGTGCCATCACATTTCAACTGGAGTCTACAACCGTATGTCTACAACAATTGATAGTTATTATTCTGAAAAGTGGTTAGTTTAAAATTACTTGAGCATGTATAGATATCATAAAATATGTGATATATAGTGCCGTTGTTTACAGACTTGCGTCGAGGAACTCAATAAGTTCGTACGTAACTAATATATGAAATAACAGGCGGTACTTACTAGTCTGAGGAGAGAATTGTTTTAATTTACTTGCGTGTGTCCACATATCGTAATAATGTGTAAAGCCTAATGGTGTTTTTGTATATTTATTGGACCGTGCATCATTGTAATAGTTGAAAGCAAAAGACCAACATGATGTCACTTGCTATTTTTATTTCACTTCTTATGCGCTCAACATGTTTCGGACATTAATATATCCACAATCAGGAGTTTGCGACTATTCTGTTGAATTACCACATTGGTCGTGTGTCCTGTAGAGACGGAGGATTTAACATTAGCGTAAGATTGTGGTATGTAGTGGTGTGTGCTATCTCAAATTCACAATAACATAGTATATTAACAAAGCATTGTCAATCAACCAATAAAACATACCGCGCACACGAAAACACAACAATCACAAAGCAGAAAATACGATAACAGTCAGTATGTATAGAAACACGACTACCAACTACAACAATTCGACAATGCTAGTCACACCAAACGCACACCACTACAAACTATAATCTTACGCTAATGCTAAATCCTCCGTCTTTACAGAACACAAGACCAATGTGGTAATTCAACAGAAAATTCGTAAGCTCCTGATGATGGATATATTAATGTCCGAAACATGTTGAGCTCATAAGAAGTGAAATAAAAATAGCAAGTGACATCAAGTTGGTCTTTTGTTTCCAACCTAATGGTGTTGTTTACTAATTTGTTTTAAGCTTGTGTTGATGATCTCAGTAAGTTCTTAAATAAAAGTTTTATAAAACATATCGCTTAAGTTAAAAATATAAAACACTACATGACTATATTAAAAGTTATTAGTTAAACAATAGCACTATATTTCACACATTTTATGATATGTATACATGCTCAAGTAATTTTAAATTATCCACTTTTCAGAATAATAAGTACCAACTGTTGTGTACATACGGTTGTACCTCCTGATGGTGGACCCAGATATGCCCCAAACATGTAGAGGTTGACGAAATATACTAAGAATAAGTTGTGCATCAAGTTGGTTTTTCTTTACACGATTATATGGAGATGCAGGGTGAGCAAAACATAAAAGTAGTTTGGTATTAAAAAAGTATTAATATTGTGTTAATTTGATTAATATATGGAATATAAATCATATGAAGTTAGTTTAGTTGTTTGGTTCAATTCCAGATGCCTCTTCTGCCCGAATCACTTACCTTAATATCTCAGATAGCAGTTCACACGATGCGGTGCAACCAGATACACGGTGGTCTGTGATTTTAACATGACTGATCTAAAAGTGTTTTCAAAATATAGTACAGTATTAAGATTATTTACATTTTGGTTACGACTTAATTATAATTATATTCGATTTCTTTGTGAAAATATGCTTACAGCAAACCCATAGTAGTGTTCCCGTAGTGTAGTGTTAGTCAGGAGGACTGGCTACATTAATAACACGTGTGTATCACCTTACACTCCTGACTAGCCTTGACGTTCTGCATTGCTGATGTAAATCTTTCAGCGAATTAATTAAAATTCATTTATTTTCATTCAGTTTTCTCTTCCCAGAGAGGGCGAAAATTTTTCTCTTGCCGAGAGATCCAGACCGACTCTGGACACCAGCCAGCCTCTTATTCGATGAATGCTGGGCTTTTTTCCCCGGCTGGGTCATGAAGGTGGTCCCCCCACCTCAGTTGGCGCCACGATTAAAAATGAGTGAAGCTGTATATCCGCACCGTTTAAGTCGTTATGGCTTGCGCATGGACAACTTAATTGTAAAACCATTTAAATATAAAATATTTATGAGTCTTGTGTAGGAAACTCCTGGAATATTACGTTCACCAATCCACTATAACGACATTTTTCTTAACTTTTAGTTTACATGCTCTTACTCACCATCTGTATGATGTAACATTAAAATCTCGATGTGAAATCTGGTGAAACACTAAGGGAACCACACGCTGACGCACAAATTTTAATATGGCACGCGGTGATGCAGTTGGTTGAGACACTGCGCTACAAGCCGGAAGGTCACGGGTTTTATTCCCGAAGGGGTCATTGGGATTTTTCATTGCATTTTTTTCTGGCGTTGACTCGTCTACTAACATAAATGTGTACCAGGGATATCTCCTGGGGGTTAAAGGCGGCCCATGCGTAGGGCGAAGAACCTTACCATCTTCGTGTGCCAAATGACTAGAAATTCTGGGAGCCTCGACCTGCTTGACCCCTAAGGGTCTGCCCAGGCCTGTAATGGGGGGATAACTAAAAAAAATCAATAAATAAAAGGATACTGTCCAATAGCCAGATAGAAAGGAAGTTACTTACTTACTCCATGGTGCAGAGTCATTCTTGAGAAGCTAACTGGTTTGCAGCTAGTGAAGAAATTCCCCGCATTTCACGGAACCCGAAGGTTCATTACCGCACTCACAAATTTCCGCCACCTCTCTCTATCATAGACCCGCCCAATCCAGTCCATATATCCACATCCTACCTCCTGGAGATCCATCCTAATATTATCCACCCATCTGCGCCTAGGCCTCCCCAGTAGACTCTTTCCCTCCGGCTTCCCCACCAAGACCCTATACACCCCCCTCTCCTCACCCATACGCGCCACATGCCAAGTTATAAACTAAAAATATAGTTTAATTAATTGTGAAATTACTGACAGCTCCACTTAAGATTTGACCATCTCACGACTGTGATGAATTCTTCATTTTCTTCTTTTTCTTCTCTTTTCAAGATTTAGGCCTTTAGATCTTGTTCGAAGTCTTAACCTCATGAAAATTACTGAGCTTTTTAAGTGGCTATGACCAGACGGTACAGCTCTTGGCGGCTGCTGTAGTTTACCTTGAGGTGCTGCTCTGTGGCCGTGTTTTTCAGAATACCCCATGACAAGGTGTCGCGGCGCTCCAAGAGATCCTCTAGGTTCGTAACTGCATCCTCGTATTTAGGGAACGTGAGGAAAGCAACAAGGTTGCCGCCGTATGACGTCACGATAACCAAGACAACGAGCCACCACGCCCCAACCAATATGCGGCCGCTGTCAGCCTCAGGAAGATGCATGCCGCCTGCAAAAACCAATTTATTACACTTAGGAAGCAAAGAAACAGATCATGAAGTACTGCTAGGACAGGTTTTGTCAAGAAGAAATGTTTCTGCATAAAAGAGATATCTTCTTGAGAAGCTAAGAGATGCTTGGCTTGTATTGTAGGAAAATCAAAGTTCGGTGCTGTTCTGAGCCAGCTTGATCCAATATGCATCTCATATCCTATATATTTAAAGTAAAGATCACTCTAGAACAGCCACGAAGATTCACAGGGGGTAGAGGTACAACTCTACTCTTCCCTTAACCTCGTCGCTAGTTGGGGGGTGGGTGGTCAACTCCATGCCCCAGCCGCATTACCCCCGGGAAAGACCAGGTACACATTGTATAGGAGGCTGGGTGGGCTCTAAAGCTGGTCTGGACGGGTGCGGAGAATCTCGCCTCCCACCGGGATTCGATCCCCGGTCCGTCCAGCTCGTAGCGAGTCGCTGTACCGACTGCTTATTTAAAAATCTTTTTAATGCTAGCCTTCTGTCTGTGCCTACAGCTCCTACGTCTGCAGAGATTCTAGAGTAACAAAATTATGCAAATAATAGGGGTGGTAAGGGATGCACACAAGATTTTATAGAGGAAATAAAAACAGCGTTGTTGAACACCGAGGAGGAGATTTAAGGTTTGTGACTTTGGGAAGTGGATGGAACTTGCTAGTGTATGTGTTCATGCTACGGTTTCTGCCAGTAGAGTGTTAATTTAACTTTTTAATGGAAGGAATCCATTTAAACATTAGCTATAACTCGAATAATATCTGCAACAGAACGAATCACCAATAAGTTACAATGATGATTTTCTATTCAAGATAAGCAATTTTATTATTTTGTACTAGAATAAATGAAATTATATATAAGATGAAAAGCTACCAATAAATGGATTTATTGGTAATTTTTCATCTTATACGTATAAAATTTTGTTTTTAGGTATGAATTATGTATATACAGCCTGTAATCCAACAACCCTAAACTTATCTACAAATAAGATAAAAGATAAGTTTAGGATTGTTGGATTACAGGCCCAAATTACTTATATCCGTTGTTTTGGTTTGTGATTTGTATGTGTATTTTTTGTTACTAGTACGGTTTTGTTGGTTATTGTATGTTTTTTATTTGAGGGCATGTTTGGTGGTTACTTACTTCTTTGTATTTTTGTTTTAATTATTTTTATTATGAGTTTTTTTATTTGTACCGTTGTTGGTTTGTTTGTGTTATTAAAAAAGAGGCAAATAGTTGGGCTGAAATCAGTTTTTTTCTTGTTTGGTGCTGTGCAAGTTTTTTACTGTCTGGGCTAAAAACATATAATTGCAGGGGTTGTTTGTTGTTTGTTCTAAGAATGAAACCAGTTATAAAAAACAAGTTTAAAATTTTTTCCCAACCCTGATCATTATAGCGTTGCTCTGATAATATCAGGCCTAAAATAAGGTGGCGCAGACCCTGTAATTTGGCTTCACCATTGAGAGGTGTATTAATTCTCATTCAGGAAATATCTTCTTAAAGAAAAAATTTGAATATTTATAAATCCAGTCACATAAAGCAAATTATGCTCATTTAGTTAACTGCTTTAATTTATGGAGCTCTGTAGTGCCGTGGCACTGATTCAGGAAATGGGGGTTTTACTCGTAATATTATCTATGTGCATTTCTGATCTCGAAAAGTTCCAAAAACATCTGAACTGACCTTGCTGCATCAGAGCGCCGTACACATACCACAGGCAGTTATACAGAGAGTTCAGTCCGCCCTTGATGCTGTTCCTGTAGAAGTATTCGTAGTAAGGGCTGTTACGGTGGAAGTAGTTGAGCAGTGGCGTCACGAGGACGACTAGCACCACGATGCAGGCCCACGTCTGCGGCAAATGCAGTCCAAGAAACTGTTTATCTGTCCTTGCAAAATTCAAGCTCAATGGAGACTGTCCGTCTTTGTAAATTTCTACAGACACTTTTTAAAGAAAAAGAAAACAGGAAGTAAGACAAATGTTTTGCCGACTGTTATGAACATGGTAATGAATATTTGGGTTCTGCAGCGGGAGGGTCTTTTAGAAAGATGTTGCTGCACCAGATTATTTAATTTAAATACCCATTTATTAAAACCATGGGTCGGGTGGCTCAGTCGGTATAGCGACCGAGTTACGGGCTGGACGGTCCGGGATCGAATCCCGGTGGGGACGAGATTTTCCGCCCGTTCAGACCGACCCTGGGGCCCACCCAGCCTCCTATAAAATAGGTACCGTGTCTTCCTCGGGGTAAAGCGAGGTCGGGGCGTGCTGCTGACCACTCACCCCCTTCTAGTGCCGCGGTCATGGAAGAGTAGAGCTATACCTCTACCCACCCTCTGGGCCACACCGGGCCTGTAACGGGATCACTTTTTTATTTATTAAAACCTCTTCAATCTCGAATTCAGGAAATGTACTCATAATTTATTGGAACCTGCGGTTCAAAATAACATTAAACGAAGCAGTTAAATCTTTATATTATCAAAAATGAGGTTTCATTATTGAGGTGTGAGGTATCTATGGTGTGGCTACGAAAATAACTGATTTCCGGGTTATGAAGCCGTGTAATCTGGTAAAATATTAACAACATTTTGGGGAAATATATCTACCTTTAAATGGCGGCAGCAGGTTTTTTTTTCCCGAACGTTGGTATTAAGGTACCAAATTGCAAGGCTTCACATCTCACAAGACAGTCATCTTCACTGTTCGTGTAGTAATAATTGTAATGACTTCGATGTGGTAGATTTTTAGATTGGCGATTTGGAATTCATAAATCTGATGTTTCGCGCCACGATAAAGATGATGACAGCGCAAGGCCCTTGAGAGGCTTACACGGAATGTAGTTATTTTGACATTCTGAGGACCTTGCATCGTGATATGTTCTTGTAATAAAACTAACGAAAAGCACTAATTTCTCAAATTTATTTTTGGAATAAATCTCTACATGTTTCGGACAGTTCCTCTGTCCATCATCAGGAGTCTAGCACTGTACACAGAGCAAAAGGTGTATGTCATAGAGGTTATGCTGGCTGCTTGTTAGCAGAACCAGGATGGAAAATCCTGATCCCGCTAGCAAGCAGTCAGCATAACCTGTATGACCTATACCTATTGCTGTGTTTACAGTGCTAGACTCCTGATGATGGACAGAGATAATGTCCGAAACATGTAGAGTTCTATTCCAAAAATAAATTTAAGAAATTAGTGCTTCTCGTTAGTTTTATTATAAGAAATATGTAGTTACTTACATCGTATGTGAAGGGGGCCATGAATATGAGTGCCCGGCTGACCTCACCAGGTCGTGCTGTCAGAAACGTTGTGGTCTGGATTGATATCGGCATGGTGAAGTTAACAAGAAGCTTTCTCTTCTGTGTCACTGTGAAGGCTCCTGCTGCAAGAAATACCTGTCGAACGTGAGAGATCAGGATAGGAATTACCTTTTAATGCAACTGCTTCTGACAGAATATTGCGAGAAATGTACTTGGGATGTAACAAAGAAGCGACCAACCGAAGAGAAAGCCAAGGGACTTCGACGTCCTTCGGTCTGTGAAGCCATACTTGCATCTGGAAAGTATCGCTGGGCTTGGCTACGGAAACGTGACAACCGAAGCTGTGACTTGCTGACGCCAAACGGTTTCCCGTCTTGGCCGATCACCTTTTGTGGTCACAAGTAGTACTTTTGCTACAATTAGAAATTTTTTTCTTGGAAAGGGGGGGGGGGCAAAGTAAACTTTGATGTGTGTTTGTTTAAAAATGAATCTTTGATTGTTGTGAGGTGCAAACAAATTTGAGCGCAATCCCGGGACACAAAAGGGGACTAAAGGTTTAAAGCATATTTGATTTTTTGGTTTTCCTCAAGTAGCAAATCTAATAGCAATGTGCATGAGTATAATGATAGAGATGGGATTTTTAAAGAAATATTTGGTATAAATAATATAATTTCTATTTGTCAAATAGACCTCGGCATAATTGTACAAATATTTATGTGATTATATACAAGAATTTTGTTTGACTTGTTTGTGCATGCAGGCTGTCTTGTATCTTGAACGGTGTACAGGTTATGAGAGGTGAGAAGTGGCAGGTTCATTATCTACTGGAGGTAAATTGTGAAAATTCTTGGAAATACCTGGAAGGACAAGGGATAATAACGGAAAATCATAATACTATGAAAGTATTTCCAGAATTGAAGGAAAATTCTCTATTACTGAATCAACCATATTAAACCCTTTAAAGTGCCCTAAGTACACTTCGTTTGCTTAGATACACGTAACTGATTAGGACGGAAAAATGTGTGCGTTATTGCGATCTGGCCAAAATACAGAATCAACTGGCCACCACTTCTTATATCAACATGTCGATTTGCAGTACTTAGGCATCAAGTACAGATCCATAAATGAAAAAGAAGGCACCCTGAGTTTAGGCTATATAATTTTAGACGACATCACTTTGAGTATTGGGCTTTGGCTTTAAAAATGAACAGCATAAAACAGAAAGCAAGGTCGTCCAGTCTATTTGGGATAAACGTCAAGAATTAAATAAGTTTTATTTCAAATACTTTCAGGTTTTCATGGCCAGGTGGAAATTTTAAAAGATCGATTAAAAGTATTTGCACACCAGATGGAACATAGAACCTATTTTTGAATCACAAGTACTGAGGAATACAATTTAAAATTCTCTGAAGATTTCAGTGTAATTGTACGTGAAGCTGTTTTGTCAATATGCCAATTTTGACATGTTGTACTTTAATATTACGTGACAATGCCTCACCCTCTTTTTGCGAAGTATTTCAATGATGCTGTCAGTTTGAATGAAAACACTGGTTACGTTGTCAAAACTCTGAAACAGAAATGGCAAATTTCTTTGTGAATTTTATGTTTTGTTGACCGTACATTGCTCCAGTCCAATCCAAACAGGACAACAGACAATCATCTAAAAAGAATAATAAGTACCAATTGTTTTATACATACGGTTTTACCTCCTGATGGTGGGTCTAGATACGCCCGAAACATGTAGAGGTTGAGAAATATACTAAAAATAGGTTGTGCATCAAATTGGTTTTTCTTTACATGATTTGTCTATGAATATGTAACATGGAGTAATTAGTTTTCTGTTGGTAAAATTTGTGTGTTATAAGGAGTTACTCGCACATACATGTTATGCCCTTATTACAGCTATATCAGGCGCATTAATAAGCATAACCTTAAATTATGTAGTCGGTCGAAGGTGCTGCAAATATCTGGCGAGTCATTTCTGTTATTCCTTTTCGAAGTACGCGCTGTATGACTAATGCTTTATATACATATATACAGAGTGTCCCAGGAGGAATGTGCCAGACTTCGGGAGAGTGTTCCTTACGTTAAAGTGTACCGATATAACCCAAAACACCTATATCCAAAGTTGAACGGTTACGGAGATAATGGCCAGAGAAGTTTGAAACTTTGACAGCTGTTACACTCTTATTGATTACCAAATACATATTAAAACTGG
>Ga0123352_10009730_pt1 | contig 15061 bp, 15 predicted proteins | sample TergutLab28metaG_FD_89700 | JGI IMG/M metagenome (GOLD analysis project Ga0123352, IMG submission 89700) | Labiotermes labralis P1 segment gut microbial communities from Petit-Saut dam, French Guiana - Lab288 P1 | ecosystem: Host-associated > Arthropoda: Insects > Digestive system > Gut ... | reverse complement strand
TTGTTTCTTTTTTTTTTTTGTGTTTGTTTGGTTTTTTGTATTTGTATTTTTTTTTTTTTTGTTTTTTTGTTTGTTTTTTGTGTGTGGGGGTGGGGGGGGGGGGGGGGGGGTGGTCGGTGGCTCTCTGGCGACAGAATGGGTCTTGCAAGTATCAGAAATCTCCGTCTACTACATTCACGTACAATTTTGCCTATCATGATTATGGACTTATGTAGTGTTAAGATTTTTATAACCAGTATGTAACACACTTACAAACCTACACGGGCGCTTGGTGTATAGATTTGTGGAGCAGATTGTGTGTGCCTTCGAATCCCACTCAACAGGGCCGGTCTAAGGCGCGGGCCAGACGGGCAGCTGCCCGGGACGCCAAACCTGTAAGGGGAGCTAAGACGCCACTGGAATAATCGGAACTCTGGTGCTGATGAACTCAGGTTTTCCACATGCGAAAGAATTTGTCCGAAAATAATCCGCAATTTAGGCGAGGGCCCTAAAAAATTTCTTCAGTCTTGATCTAGCCCTAAGAATTCAAAAAAATATAGTTTCAAATGGGCGGATGTTAGAGAGAGGCTCCCTACATTGGGCATGGGCCATGTAAAATATTAGAACATGAAATCTGCAGTAACGAATTACATTTTGAAAAAAGAATGAAATTTTTTTTCGTTATTTCGACCCAGTAGTTCATTCCCATTACTTTCCAGTCACTCACGTTGCATTTAGGTGAAGGTAAAGGTCACCCTAGAGCAGGCCATCAAGGCCCAGAAGCGAGACAGAGGTAGAGTTCTGTTCTCCCCGCCAGATGGGGGTGGGAAACAAACCCGGTATCCATATTAGTGCCAGCTGGGTGGACTCCAGTGCCGGTCTAGACGAGTAAGCAAAAGCTTTTTCCTCACCATTCGATCTCCGGATATTCCAGCCGGTAGCGAGTCGCAATACCGACTGAGCTATCCCAGCCCACTGAACACCGGCTGCAAATCGCATATATTTCATTCACTACCAAACATAACTTCGTTATTACACAGCCTGTAGTGAAAGTGCTTTCATATTGTCATATTATAACGATATAAAAAGACAAAATATTTCGCTCGGGAATTCGACAAACGAATTTAGGTATCTGAAACGTACCACATGGAACGTACTGAACAGCTGTAAGAATTTCTTTACTTAATGTTTATTACACATAATCACAAAATGTATTCAATAACCCTCCATCATATTCTCCTTCATGTACTCAACATGAAAGCCTATTGGTGTAATTTTCTTCAGCCATGTCTTACTTCCTCGCTCTTAGTTCCAAATACCTTTCAACTCCTCTATATCTATTTTCCTTTATTAGGGCGAGAAATCAGGTTTTATACGCAAAAGAATACAAAGGAAAAATGAATGTTAATATAACTGGTCTACAAAGATTTTGTCCCATGAGGAAAAGGTGTCTGTTTATGATGTATTTTTGGAAGCTGAATTCGAATATGTTTCCAGAATTTATCTACCACCCACACCTTTTACGTTGCATCAGACTACGTGACCGCACAAGTCTACATATGGGAGTCACTGCGGGCCTGTAGGAGGTAGTCTGGACATGATGTAACAAGCCAACTGTCACGTGTCATGCTCGTGTGACTAACAGTCCTCTGCAGGTTGCTGGACAGAGCTCAGTGTGTTTTCGTCTCAGAAGTACGTAGTGTTTGTTCCACCGTTAATATGCCAAGGAAGTGCGTAAATTCATCGGATTTATTCTGCTACATCTGCGGTGAGGTGATATTTAAATCCCGAAGGCGGTCTTTCACACCCCTGATTAAGAAATGCTATGAACATTATTTCGGCTGCAAAGTGGGTGATCAGGACAAGAGTTGTGCTCCCCATTTTTGTTGTGTGACATGTGCCAGGCGTCTCGCGGAATGGGCAAAAGGTTCACGCTGTATGCCTTTCGCCATTCCTATGGTTCGGAGAGAGCCCACGGACCATGTTTCACATTGCTACTTCTGCCTGACCAGTATCACTGGTGTAACAGCAAAGTCCAAACACACTGTTCAGTATCCTAATTTACCACCTGCGATGAGGCCTGTACCTCAAGTGCGGAGTTACCTGTGCCAAAGCCTCCAAAAAACATGACGCTGAGTGACAGTGAGTCAAGTGATGAAGATTCAGGCCAAGCCAACAAAAATATGGATTGTGATCCAACTTTTGCAGAAGCCATTTCTCCCAATGAACCACACCTGCTGACTCAAGGGGACCTGAATGATATCGTCCGCTGTTTGAACCTGTCAAAGAAGCAAGCTGATCTTTTAGGATCCAGGTTAAACGGCTGGAATCTTTTGCGCCAGGACACTAACGTGTGTTTTTACTGTGGACGCCATGAAGAATTCAAGGATTTCTTCTCCCAAGAAGATGGTATAGTGTTTTGCAATGATGTGTGTTCTGTTATGGAAGTTCGTGGCCATGCATGTAACCCAGATCAGTGGCGGTCGTTCATTGATTCGTCAAAGTTAGCTTGAAGGTGGTTCTACTCCACAAAGTAAATAAATTCCCCTCCGTTCCTCTGGCTCATGCAGCCAACATGAAGGAAAGTTATTAAAGCATGAAGCTACTGTTGGGAAAGATTAAGTATGACGAATTTAAGTGGAAGTTATATGGTGATTTCAAGGTTGTGGCACTGTTACTCGGAATGCAACTCGGGTACACAAAATATTGCTGTTTCCTGTGTGAGTGGAGCAGCCGGGACAAAAAGAATCACTATGTAAATAAACTGTGACCTAAACGAACATCACTGACGCCAGGAAAGAAATATGTCGTCAGTCCTCCTCTTGTTCTTCCGGAGAAAAATTTTCTGCCCCCTTTGCATAAAAAGCTGGGCCTCATGAAAAACTTGTGAAAGGTATGGATAAAACCGGCCGTGGTTTCGAATATTTGAGGAATAAATTCCCAAATGTGAGTTACGCAAAATTTAAGGAAGGCATATATACGTATATAGGACCCCAGATCAGGGAACTGATGCAAGACGAACGGTTCGATGAAGATTGGAATGAGACTGAAAGAAATGCATGGTTGATATTTAAGAGGATTTGCAAGGACTTCTTAGGAAATCACAAAGCAGCGAACTATCAGGAGGTTGTGCAGGACTTGTTGATTTCGTACAAAGCTACGGGATGCAATATGAGTACGAAAACCCACTTTTTGGAGGACCAACTTGGATTTTTTCCCAGAAAATTCGGCGAAGTCAGTGACGAACACGGTGAAAGATTTCACCAAGATATTTTGGCTATGGAAAAGCGCTACCAACGCAAGTGGACCTCACGTACGTTGGCAGACCAATGCCGGACACTGAAGAGGGATGTACCTGAAGCCAATTACCGGCGAAAGTCATAAGCCTTTACATTTTAGTGGTAACTTTCTTCCTGTTTCATTAGTACGTAAAGTACCATTTTGCACAAATAGAGTCCGCTGTGTCTTTGAAACTCTGCCTGATAGAAGAATTCTGTAAACATATCTGAACTCAGCATAAAAAGTACTGCTAAGTTCACTTACTGAAGTTCGTGGGCCGTAAAAATGTTACATCTTGATGTCCAGTGTATTCAATAAATTCTTCACGTTACAATGAAGACCCAAAGCAAGCAGAATGATACACAGTCACACCAACTAATTTTGTTATTATCACTGAATCTTTCAGGGGTCAATAGAACAACAGTTATACGAGCGGTGATACTAACAAAACAAGTCTGCATCGCCAGTATTAAGTACCGTATTGTCCACCGTTTTACTGTTAAGTAATAATTACTGTACCTATGTGTTATGCAATTTTAATTGTCCAAAATTTAAATACACGTTAATCCCGTACGGTGAACATTAATTATAAACTAATTAATTTTATGGATTAATTAGTTTAGTTGTGATATAATACCGTAAGATTTTTACAGGTGAAATTTATCCGCACAGAGGCGACAGTATGCATTCCTTCACAATTTTAGAATCTGAGATGTTTGTTCTTAGTTGTACTAACTAGTAACGGGATAATGCTGACATTTTTCACGTTAGCTACAAGACGCTTACAGTTCGACACACACAATTTCTGCATCTCATGACTTCTCTGTGGCGAACAGAACTGATCACAACAAACAGCAATATTAATACACACTTACCTGTCTCTTTGTACAGTCACAGCAAGTTATAATCACAATAAGTTGCAAACAGCTCCACGAAAAAAAGAACAAAGTTTGTACCTTGAACTGTGCAGCATCCTCGTTGGATAAACTTATCAGGAAATTGTAAAGAGAAAATTTAATATGAACAAATACTTTAGCTACGTTGAACAGTATCTGCAGTGAGTATGCCGAATTTATACTTGGAACTGTATCAAGCAGCTTATTGTGAATGTCCACTACAGCGGACACTTGATCTTGTAGCTGAAGTCCGACAGGTTTCGGAGAAGTGATTGTAGAGACAGAACGAAATGTTACTGTAATGGAAACACGTGCAGTTGATGGACTTTGTGAACATAAGTGCACTAGTTCTGCAAATTTTATGTTTATATGAGAAAAACGCTGGCCGGTGAAAAGCACAAGATTTATGTACTGAATTACGACAATGAATTCGCCGAAAACAGAAATAAATTGTAAAGGAACATGAGCCAATTTTACAGCTAAGTTAAAAGAATTATTTGTATTATTGTCAACATGAAAACTATGCCACAATAAAACCGAACCCGAAGAAATAAATCCAACCCCCAGTTGAGCAAGAACAGTATAAAACTGTTTCTTGTGGTCCTTTAATGTTTGATGAAGCATGTTATCCAAAGTGTTAAATTTCTCTTATTTTTTAAATTTTTTTTGTGTGAACGTATAGATATGACGACAGAAAGCAGATGAGTCACCCAAGAACAAGAATAGATGAGCATAAGTCCGGTAAAAACAATGGGAGTGTTTTTCACTTTTATGATCTCGAACGTATCTACTTTGGATGCGATAACCCAAATGCACAGAAAGATACTGTATCTCTTGGCAGCGCGGGAAGGCACAAGAACTCCATTTTCCAGAAGGGTGTAAGGCGCGAACCCCAGTATCTTCGATACATAAAAGAGCAATTTTAACGCACTGTACACTCGGCACATCCCTGTGATATCGAATCGACACACAAATTTCCTTAAAATCAACGTTTCCTTCTCGGAGTATCAAGTGAGAGAAATATTTTCATTTACCACCAGTTCAGTAAAATAATAACTGAGCCAAAGAAGAACATTTCTATTTCTACAAATGCCGACCAAAAAAGTATTCCTGATTTAAAAATACCTGTTACAGCAGTACCTATCACGAACGATACGAACCGCACATACAGCTATCAACACGGGAATTACTTGGTCTCTAACGTGCGATTTCGGATATCGACGTTTTGCAGCGCCGCAGGTTTACGGTTTTTCTATAATTCGGCTTACGTTTCCGTAGCCGTCTTCATGTCAAATGCGAAGTCAATATCGTATTAACTTTGACCGTCAGTCCATATCAGAGGTGAGCCCTCCTGGAGGTTCACGACAAGTTTATTAGTCACAGGATTTGCCAATTAAAGTCTTATTTGTCTTGGGTGGGGAGGGGTGGGGTGGGGGGGGGTTGTAGGGTCCTCTCTGGCGACAGAATGGTTCTTGCCAGTATTAGAAATCTCAGTCAAATACACACACACACACACACAACATTTTGTCTGTCAAGAGTATGCACTGGCACAGTGTTAAGATTTTTATAAACAGTGCGTACCACACGTACAAACCTCCACGGACTCTAATTGTGCAGATTTGTGGAGCAAATTATGTGGGCCCTATTGTACTTAGAATCCCGCCTTACAGGGCCGGTCTAAGGCGCGGGCCAGACGGGCAGCTGGCCGGGACGCCATACCTGTAAGCGGAGCTAACACGTTGTTGGAATAATCGGAACTAAGGTGCTGGTGAACTCAGACTTTCCACATGCGAAAGAATTTGTCCGATAATTATCCGGAATTTAGGCAAGGGCCCTCAAGAATGTTCGTCAGACCAGATCTAGCCCGAATAATTAAAAAAAAAAAAACATCGTCTGAAATGGGTGCCCGTATGTCTCGGAGCGGTCCTCCAGCCGAAGGTGGTTACAAACACGCATACACACACTTGCGAGACGAGTGTATGTTACAGAGTGGTTCTATACCATGATAATGGGCCATGTAAAATATTAGAACATAAAATATGCAGTAACAAATTACATTTTGCAAAAATACAATTTTTGTCCCGTTATTTCGACCCATTGGCTCATTCTCATTACTTTCCAGTCACCCAAGCTTCATACAGGTAAAGGTAAAGGTCACCCTAGAACAGGACACGAAGGTTCAGAAGGGGAGTAGAGGTATAACGCTACTCTTTCCTTAACCTCGGCGCTAGATGCGGGTGGGTGCTCTAGGCCGCACCCCGACCGCTTTACCGCCGGGAAAGACCCAGAACCCATTGTATAGGAGGCTGGGTTGGTCCCAGGGTCGGTCTGGACGGGCGCGCGGAAAATCTCACCCCCACCAGGATTCGATCCTGGACCGTCCAGCTGTAGCGAGTCGCTATACCGACTCATCCACTTATTATATTTGAAAGTAACTCACGTACACACTTACCTCGCGACAGGTAGACCTGCACAGCCAGAACATAGACACGAGTGTGACAGCGTTCCAACAAGACCACCCGTACATGACACACTCCCTTGTTACAGTTCCGCGGATGATACTGTGGATGTTCAGCACTCTCACAGCTCCAAAGTAACAATAAGACGTCATAGAGATAAACTTAAAGGTAACAATCACAAGTGTCTGTGGGGCAAATGTGGAGTTAAGCCGTTCCAAAATATCGCACAAGAAGCCGTGTTGGTTCCTAACAAAGGTCAGGTTACTAAAACCGGCACCGTCTGTCAATGCCTTCCCGGCACACAGATTCAGAAGCCTAAATCGTTGGCCCAAGAGATACACGAAGGCCATGAACATCAAATCTAGCAGCTGAATTACGAAAAGGCTCAAATGTACAGCGCACATTGCGATACGGTGATCTGAAAACTCCGTATATAAAACGGAAACTGTAAAGGATACCGAATCTACAATGGAATAAATGCAAATATTAGAAATAGAAAACAAGGAGGGTTCGTTGTAGGAATGAAACATCTGTTGGAATTTTTGATCAAAAATGGAAATTTTGTGAATGATTGACGTTAAGTTTCGCTTATAAAAGAAACTACAGAAGAACATTACGATCGCAGACAAAATGATCACAATTACTTTTATAACGTCAACCATATAATATAGGGATGACAAGTAAAATAATTTAGACACTTCCCACGTCCCAAGAACCTGACAGAGCAGTAAAATGGACACTGCGGTGACGCTGTACATCTGGGTAAATCTAGACGGTCTTCTGTTTTGTAATATGTCGGCATTTTTTAAGGGGCATGGCACAAATCCAGCTACACTCAGTACACCAAATATCGGCTTCAAAAGCGAATTGATATCGCTGGATTTGTAGGGCAACATTTGTTGAAACGAAGCGAAGACCGCGCGAGTGTATCTCCTAACCACAGTGCAGCTTGTTTCACTGACAGCGCTCGACTAATCGACTGATTGCTGACGCAGACACTAACGCATTATTCAAACATTCCGCCTGAGAAAACAAATAATTTGTCAGGTCTACATATTAATTATACTGCCACACATGGAAGTATTAACAAGAGATACATTCTAATGAGTATGGTGTATTTAATGTGTATTTGACTGTTCATCATCTTGATAACTGAAGAATAAAGTCTGACTAGATGACACTTATTACTTTATTATGCTTATGTTATGCTCAACATGTTTCGAGAACCATTAAGTTAAGTGCAGGCAGGATGGATGAGTGTCCGGACCGAAGGCTAACAGCCTTCGGTCCGGACACTCATCCATCCTGCCTGCACTTAACTTCCAACCAGCAGTAACTCGAGAACCAGACGGCCTATGTGGTAACCAACCCTATCGTCGTGAGCTCCTGATGATGGGCATAATGGTGCCCGAAACATGTTGAGCCTAATAGAAGCATAATAAAGTAATAAGTGGGATCTAGTTAGATTTTATTCTTCAGTTATCAGACTCTGGTGTATGGTAGACAGGTAGCAACGTTTTGCAGAAACCTGTTTACTCTTTCTTCATACTGAACCCGTGAAGACTCCAGATGACAAGGTATGTAATAACAGCAGGCATGTGAATTTGTAGTTCACACATATAATACATTCCTTGAGACATCATCACGGAGATGCCAGTCAAGAGGGGGCTGGCATGTGGCACATTTTAGAGAGAGGAGAAATACATATAGGGTTTTAGTGATAAAGCTTGGAATGCCTAAGGGTAAACAGAATAATATTACAACGAATCTCAATTACATAGGATACGAGAATGTGGGTCGGATTGAATATAGTCGTTAGAACGTCAAATCTCATGATATATTCACTTCACATACACCGATACATGATTAAATTTATAAATAATCTGTTCCAAGTGCATGGACATTACATGTTAGCAGTTTATGATATTTCCTGAAAAAATGCTACATCTGTTAACATAAGAAGATGAGTTTGAAAACAGTTTTACAGTAAACACATTGAAGTTTCTTCGTTTCCATCTCTAACAACAAAGTGAAAATTGAAGTGTGCCATTATCCTACTGCATTTCCACGTAGTCCCTACCACAAGTGAGGCATTTATCACATCGTGGGACCGGCTGTTCTGTTCTCTACTGATATCGGTCCGCGTTCTGTGTTACCAGCCATCGCGTTACAACTGCCATCTCGCGATCATCTTTCAATTTGCAGCCGCCATGATTTCTTCTTCAGCGCGAGGAATGGATGGTAATCGGTGGGCGACGAATTCTCCTGATATAATCACAATCAGTGTCAGTTTTTTATCTTCAAAATTATACACCATTTGAACGTATTTTCTGACGAACCCTCGCAATACATAAACCAAGGTATTCTTGGTGACAATTTGTAGGAAAATGACAATTATGGGGACCCCAAATTACATGATACTTTACAGGACACGTACACAGCATAGGTCAGAGGGGCCCACCTTAATTCAAGTATATTATCTACTATCAGTATGGATTCATCTAGCTCAGGATAAGGACTAATAGCAGGTCCTCGTAAGGACGGTGATGAAACTGGGTGTTACATAAATAGATGGCACCTTCCTTGCTAATTATTAGGATTTAAACAAGAACTCTGCTCCATAAAGATGGCAAATCAGATAAGGAGCTTCTGTTACAATCGGAAGATAAATTTGTAATTATATTTTAATTACAGGAACCGATTTCAAACTGCTGTTACTGTAGTCCGTCTATGTTTCCTTTTTTCTTTTTCATACCCTACAGAAATCTTCAGAGTTATTTACCTTTTATATATTTTTAGTTTAAAACTACATAACCTGCTTAACATATTCATGGCACAGTAGTAGGCATGGTGGAGTGAGGTTGTGGTGTTGATGATGATTCATTTGTCGCCGATCTGTTTGTATTCGAAAACGTGAGCTGAAACTGGATCAGTATAACCAGATACGTCGTAACGGCGCCAACAATCTGGAAAATATCACATTACAACAGCGAAGTGTCAGTACTCAAATACGAAATGTCCCACGCACAAACACGCGACAAATTTCACGTGCTTCTGATTATAAGACAGTAAACAGCCGGTCAGAGAGTAGGAAATAATATATTAGGTCAGTGTTTTCCAAACTTTTTTTTTTTGCCCTCGAACCCCGTTTGGCTTCTAAAAATATTCACGGATCCTCAGATCCTTGCCCACGTACATCTAGTAGGTCCGGATGACAGGTACCCAAAATTAAAAGTTTGTATCTCAGAGCTGACTTTAGATAGTTAAGAATACATAGCAGCAGCATATGTCACACTACGTTACATGATTTGACTTTACTTTAAATAAAATCGTTCGCTTGGGGGGGTGGGGTAAAGGAAGTTACTTAATGAGATATTCTAATGGTCAAATGGAACAAATATACCGTCAGTTAAAGAAGTTCCGCGATTATGTGTAACAAAAAATTATTCCTTTAATTGAAAAAACAAGTAAACTTCAAGTTAGACATTGAGAAATGTTTCCAAGGATCGCCTGGGAACTGGTCGCGGGTCCCTTGGGATCCACGGAGCACACTTTGGGAACCACTGGGTTAGAGGAAACCCACAGCAAGTAATAACAAGTTAGTAAAGCGATGGTCGAATACTGCCTTAAAATTAATTAACACTAAATTAAGCGCTATAATGACGATTCAAAATATGTACGTGTCGGTACTGCAGTTCCTTGACTTTGTCTTCCTTTTATGTGCCGACAGTTTTCAAAATTATCCAACTGTAAAAGAAGATGTGTAGAATAATGGACACTTCACTCTTCGTAAAGTGCATTTCCTACCTGAATATCTCTTCTAAATGAATTATAAATACTTACTTGGCGTATCAGTTCCAACTAACTGGTGACTCCAATTCATTATTTTGTAGGAGTTTAAAGCTTTAACTTCAACGGTAAAATATACATCCTGTATAATTGAATGCTAAGAACACAAAAATTTTTTCTAGGTATATTCTTTGTTTTTTAAACTGATTCTCAGAACATACGACGAACACTTTGATGTTTGTTGGACTGTGCATCATTGTGATAACTGGAGAATATAAACCAACTAGATGCCACTTAATTATTTTATTGTACTTCTTATAGGCTCAACATGTTTCGGGCATTACTACGCCCATCATCAGGATCTCGCGACTATAATGTCGATTACCACATTGGTGGTCTCGTTCTTGGTTGGAGGTTAGGTGCAGTTAGGCTGGAGTAGTGTCCAGGCTGCAGGCTAAAAGTGCGGTTAGGCTAGAGTAGTGTCCAGGCTGCAGGCTAAAGAACGTCGTGCTTTAGCCTGCAGCCCGGACACTACTCCAGCCTAACCACACCTAACCTCCAACCTACAGCAAACCAAGAACGAGACCATCAATGTGGTAATCAACATTATAGTCGCGAGCTCCTGATGATGGGCATAGTAATGCCCGAAACATGTTGAGCCTATAAGAAGTACAATAAAATAATAAGTGGCATCTAGTTGGCTTTCATTCTTCAGACGAACACTTTCTTGATCATTAGCTGAATTAACACACATGACGTGTTCTGACTGAAAATCGAAACAGTCTGCACGTTATTCTGATCAGCATCGCCAGTAAAACGAATACGAATATTTAATCACGTGAACATCAGTCAAAATATGTCTGTATAATCAGATATAAGGCAACAAACAGAAAAGCACGATAGATTCCAGGTGTGTGGTACTGTACAGTACCGTACCGTACCGTACCGTACTGTACTGTACTGTACTGTACTGTACTGTACCATAAATGCTATCATCTACAAAGGTAAACACACGAACACCACATAAAAAATTCCACATCTACAACCTCGGCAGACAAAACAAAACAACTGAACGACAACCGTACAATCACCAAACATCTTATTTTCGGTAAATTCACCCCATAACAAAGGAAAATAAAAACAAAAAGCAATCAACACTCACAGAGCAGGCAACACGATCACAGCACCACACATCAACACCACAAAAACAAGAAAACGAAAAATCTATACTGAGCATCACAACAAATACCTTTCTTGCGTTTTTAAACAGACAACACCTGTAGATATCCTACAGAGGTCGAAACATATTGCGATTCTATATAGAGCTAAGATAATTCACGCAGCCAACATTTATGTAGATATCTATTATAGAATCACGATGGTGTTATTGGAATTTTTCATTGACACAATCCTTCCGGCCGCACTATGGCCCTGTGGTCGACTCAGCCTCTAACAGAAATGAGTACCAGGAATACTTCCTGGGGGGTAAAGGCGGCCGGTGCGTTGGGAAGACAACCTTACCACCTTCATGTGTAGACTGTCTCCAAATCTGGGAGCCCCAAACTCTTGGAAACATCAGAGCCTGTCCAGGCCTCACAAGGATTGCTTTACCTTTATCTACCATACAACAAATGTTGTGGTGCTGATATGACAATACCTCCAATTATTATCCTACTGCAATTTCACAGCAAAAGCTAAGTTTACGCATAATTCTCACCGAGTATAGAAGTGTGAAGTCTAATGGAAAGAAACCGCAGGCTGTGAACCGGACCTTCCGATGTAGCAGCTGCAGTGAGAAGAGTTCCAGCTGAAAGACACAAACAAATGCCGATCTGTTTCACACTCTGCATACCTTTAGAGCACTCAGGGGGTTAAGATTCATACCTACAAATTCCAACGCAGGAAAGAAAATGCGTTCTGCGGAGACCGCTATAACATTCTGTCCATTCAGAGAGTCTTATGAGAGGAAGTTAAGCCGATCGTATAAAGCCTTTAAACTGCACAGGTAACTATACGTGCCACTCACTTTAATAATGTAACTCTGCATTTTCACCAGTGTCTATTACGTATTTGTTACGAATGTCGGACCAAACAGCGATTATTTCCCTCACCGCTGTTACAGCACTTTGGTCTTACTTGTGACGTTCTCATTACGCACAGGGAGAACTTCATCTTTTACTACAGCCGCAGTCACAGCAATTGAAGCTTTACGTAAAACACAACGTTGCCACATATATGAACAGAGTAGCGAGGCCCGGGCTCTGGTACCGAACAAATGGAAACATTAAAAACAAAAACAAAGCAAAGCAATCCCCTGTACAGGCCTGGGCAGCGTCTGAGGTGCCAGGACAATGAGGGTCGCAGATTTCAAGACAATTGACACACGAAGGTGGTAAGGTTGTGAGCCCTACGCACCGGCAGCCTTTACGCCCAGGAAATATCCCTTGCACTCATTTCTGTTACAGGCTGGAAGGATCATGTCGATGAAAATTCCAATGACACCATCGGGAATCGAACCCCTGACCTTCCGGCTTGTAGCGCAGTGCCTCAGCCAAGTGCGCCACCGCGAGTCCCTGTGGCAACGTGACGAAGTCGACTGCGTTGCTAGCTGCGCTCAGTGCCTACTTGGCATGTGACGGAACAGCCTTTAGGTATATATATATATACACTGTGGAATGCACCTTTGGAGGTGCAGAACTGACGACAATTGATAATCAGACCAGCTTCAATCGCTGTGGCCACGGTTATAGTCATACATTGTTCAATGAAGCAGGCCTACATCGCAAGTTGTTTACGTATGGGTGCCAATAAAGTCAATTTCCTACAATGACTTCTGTTGCTAGCGTACCTCCGCTCTGGTCTCAGGATCCCTGGTCTTGCTCATTAGCCTGTGTACCAGCACTGCCGTGCGGTTCGCCTGCAAGTAACAGTAATGGTTACTTTCCGTACAAAGGCAAAACAGTAACAGTATAGCTGCTGTAAGAAAGAACGAGTTAAAGAACTATATATGTATACGTGCATATAAAGAAACCACAGCTTCTTTGCTCCGTAACAACAGAATAGACGTAGGATAACTCATTTATGATTTTGACGAATTTCCGATAGTTCGTAAAGCCTGTGTGTATAATCACAGTAGCCCAACTGCAAAACATGGAGCAGATACAACTTATATCCGTGAGGCATTTCGCCACTCTATTGAAATCTCTGATATCAAGCAAACCATACAAAGTCTGGCACACAACAATACTGACAAACAAGAACATGTAATACAATAATTATCTTCGAGACAGAACAAATATTCGACATTTCTTATCCACATATTCCCTCATAATAACTGAAGGGTGCTTCGAAACGACAAACATAAGATGTGTGACATTGTTTACATTCCCAAGGCACATTGCTACAGTCCGCATTCAAGAAATTCAATATGATCGAATTTCAGCACTCTGAAGAGCACCTTTAACTCCTGCACCATTTTTTTTCAAAACTGATTAATTTCACTAAAGTCTCTTAACTGAACTTTTCTTTCACAGCAATTTTTAAGAGACAAGATCTAAGTAAGTAATATATTCATGCTGAAATAAACACCACTCTAGTGGGCACAGATCTCCGCTCCCTTCAGCAAGTTATCCACTAACACATGTTCCCCTACAAACAGCTCTTTACTGTCCATTTCATTTGACGTCCTCCAAATTACCTGTAAACCTTTTACCGCCCGTGTTCGATGAATTAGGTTCGTTGACAGACTGCGGTCTCCTATTCTCTGTGTACGTCTATAGCACCGCAGCGCTTTGCTATACTTTCCACAATATCCTCCTTCAAAGCAACCATTACTCGGTTTCATTCCAAAACAAAAAGTCTTACAACGTCTTTTCCAAAAACAATTTCTGTTGATTCCAACTACGACATGTCGCTTCAGTTCAGTGTCAACAAAAATTCTGCCCAAATCATTACTGCACGATTTGATTTAATGTACTATTTCTCCCTACTTTTGGTTTCACATTATACAACAAGCAGCATCGGTGAACATTACCAGACGCTCTAGTTGCAGTGATGTGCTCCTGATGATGGGCGAAAACATCGCCCGAAACATGTAGAGATGATTAGAAATAAATAAATAAATCAAAATAGTTGCATCTTGTTGGTTATCAATTATAATTATACTAACGATGCACTGAAACATGAATGTTAAAAAAGACACAATAAGCGAAGCATTGTGGCGCGATCGTTGTGACGGCAGTAAATATGAAATATCATGAGTGTGTGTTTGTGTTCTTTCCATAGTTATGCAGCAAGCCAAAGCGAATGCGCAGTATTTTAGGGTCTTCTGTCATCTGTGCCCTGTCTGGCTATACCATATTTTTCGACGTTATCTCATAAGTGGTACGATCTTCGGCAAAAAAATTATTGCATATAAAATGAGTGTTTTGATTTCATATAAAAAATGTTACCTCAAAAACTTCTAATTCTAAGAAGATGTCAGCCTTTTTCCTTTTAATTGAGCCATCCCCGTTGTGTACATGTAAACAATAGGTTTGGGGTCAGTCTATAACACAACAATATTTAAAGGTGTTTAATAATGATAAAAGTAAACTACATGTTTCGGCCTAAGTGGCCATCATCAGGTTTACGTTCGAAAGTATAGTGGTATTTCTTTAC